>JADMIO011070247.1_pt1 | contig 137430 bp, 106 predicted proteins | sample 8958161 | NCBI WGS metagenome assembly JADMIO01 (sample SAMN16585339, study PRJNA669376) | soil metagenome | isolation source: Crop rotation soil | place: USA: Cullars Rotation, Alabama | collected 2011
CCAGCCTTCGCCGTACCCAACTTCGTCATCGAAAATGGTTTTCAAAAATTCCGCGTTGAACGTCTCCTTAAATGTCGTGTGCCCGGGTCCGTGGATCTCGATCGACCGAGTTTCGGGTGTGGCGAAATCGGTTTCGATCGGCGTGTAATAACCGGTTATCCGCCATCCGTTCGAGCAATCGAAATTAACCGCGGCGGCGTTTGCCGTCAGCATTTTAGATCGGGACATGGCGACGAAAATAATACCGATGCAGGCAACAGTGACAAGCAAAACTACAGCTTTCATAAACTCACCAGTATTTAAGATGCGCCGTGCTTCCTGAAGGTTTAGAGATGTTTCCGAGCAACAACGAATAGTTGACGAGATGCGTCCCTTATCCGGCTAAAATATACTATCAGGAAGATGATCATGAGATCGATACCAGTCATCGTTGTGTTAAGCCTGGCGATCGTTAGCGCGGGTTCCATGATCGCTCAGACCCCGACGCCAACGGCACCACCGCTTCCACAGATCGTCAACTTCGATAAAGCGACCGCGCATTCATACGATCCGGCGAAGCTGCCTCCGCCCTTTCAGACAGAAAGTGCGAGACGCGTATCTCGTCAGATCGCGCAACCGGTGAATGCGACGCTTTCCGTACCCAAGGGTTTCCGCGTCAATGTTTTTGCGGAGGGTGGTTTCACCGAACCGCGCTGGATGGTCCTGGCACCCAATGGCGATGTCTTCGTCGCGGACTCGCACGCGAACTCGATCATCGTCCTTCGCGACAAAAATAAGGACGGCATAGTCGATGAGCGATTTGTTTTCTCGAACAAACTGGCGCAGCCGTTCGGGATGGCATTTCAAAAGGGATGGTTCTATGTCGCGAACACTAGCTCGATCGTCAGATTCAAGTACACGCCGGGCCAAACAGCGGCGGAGGGCGAGCCTGAGAAGCTCGTCGATCTAACGCCCGGCGGGTATAACCAGCATTGGACGCGGAATATTCTATTTTCACCGGACGGCACCAAGATGTTCGTTTCGATCGGCTCGTCTACAAACGTCAGCGTTGAGTCGGATCAGAAACGGGCAGCGATCTCAGTTTACGATCCCGATGGAAAGGATCAGCGTCTATATGCGTCGGGGCTTCGCAATCCGATTGGCCTGGCGTGGAATCCAAAGACTGGCGAACTTTGGACGGCGGTCAACGAACGTGACGGACTGGGCGACGACCTTGTACCTGACTATGTTACCCATGTAAAAGAAGGCGGTTTTTACGGATGGCCATATTCGTATATAGGCTCGAATGAGGAGCCTCGTCGCAAAGGCGAGCGCCCCGACCTTGTAAGATCGGCGATCGTCCCTGATGTACTGGTCGAATCGCATTCCGCCGCACTTGGGATCGTGTTCTACACGGGCAAAATGTTTCCAAAGGACTATCAGGGCGATGCTTTTGTTGCGTTTCACGGGTCATGGAACAGGCAAAAGCTGACCGGATACAAGATCATTCGCATCCCCTTTAAGGATGGCAGGCCGGTGGCGAATAGTTATGAAGACTTCGTATCCGGATGGCTGCCAAGCGAGGATAGCAACGAAGTTTGGGGACGGCCCGTCGGATTGCTTGTCAATGGCGATGGCTCGCTATTGATAGCGGACGATGGAGGGCGAAAGATCTGGCGAGTGAGCTACAAAAAATAACTAGAACGCCGGTTCTTCATAAACGCCATAGACGTCGCGGAGAGCGACGCATATCTCTTCGACCGTAGAGTAAGCCGCAACGGCCTCGATGATCGCCGGCATAGTGTTGTCGTTACCCGAAGCTGCTTTCTTCAGTTTGTCGAGCGCACCAGCAACCGCGCCGTTGTCGCGATCCTGTTTGGTTTGTTCCAGACGCTCGAGCTGGTGATCTCTGACGGTCTCGTCGATCTGTAGTATATCGACGCGGCCATGCTCCTCTTCCATCGCATACTTGTTGACACCCACGATCGTTTGCTCGCGTCGTTCGACAGCCTTCTGATAAAGGTAGGCCGACTCCTGGATCTCACGTTGTGGGAAGCCCGCCTCGACCGCCTCGACCATGCCTCCGAATCCATCGATCTTGTCGAAGTAATCAAGACAGCCGTCGATCATTTTTTCCGTGAGCGACTCGACATAGTAGCTGCCGCCGAGCGGATCGACCGTGTTTGGCACACCCGTCTCTTCAGCGATGATCTGCTGGGTACGAAGGGCGATCAGTGCTGCCTCGTCGGTGGGAAGCGCAAGGGCCTCGTCGTACGAATCTGTATGCAGCGACTGCGTCCCGCCGAGCACGCCGGCAAGAGCTTGGATCGCAACGCGGGCGATATTATTTAACGGCTGTTGAACCGTGAGCGAAACGCCGGCGGTCTGCGTGTGAAAACGCAGCTGCATTGTCCGTGGATCCTTCGCTCCAAAGCGCTCCTTCATCGTACGGGCCCAAACGACACGTGCGGCGCGATACTTTGCGATCTCTTCGAAGAAGTCATTGTGGGCATTAAAGAAAAATGAGATTCGCGGCACGAATTCATCGACGTCCATTCCGCGCATCACACCGTACTGGACGTATTCGACGCCGTCACGAAGAGTGAATGCGAGTTCCTGCAGGGCCGTCGCACCTGCCTCGCGAATGTGATAGCCGCTGACCGATATCGGATTGTATTTAGGAACGTTCTGCGAGCAATACTCGAACGTGTCGATCACCAGCTTCATCGCCGGCTTGATCGGATAGATCCATTCTTTTTGCGCGATGTATTCCTTGAGAATATCGTTCTGCAGCGTACCCGATATCCTTTTGAAATCCGCGCCCTGCTTCTCGGCTACGACCAGATACATCGCCAGGAAGATCGGTGCCGGCGCATTTATCGTTTGAGACACCGTGACCTGATCGAGCGGAATGCCGTCGAACAGAACTTCAAAATCGGCGAGCGAGGACACGGCAACGCCACACTTACCAACCTCCCCTTCACTGAGAGGCGAGTCGGCATCGAGTCCCATCAACGCGGGAAGGTCGTACGCGACAGAGAGGCCAGTCTGGCCGTGATCCATCAGGTACTTGAACCGTGCATTTGTTTTCTCAGGCGACGAGAAACCGGCGAATTGCCGCATCGTCCAGAGTTTGCCTCTGTAGCCGGTCGGATGAATGCCGCGCTTGTAAGGGAATTCGCCCGGGAAGCCGACATCGATCTCGTCGGCATCGGCGGCCGAATAAAGCCGCTCGACGGGCTCGAGACTGACACCCTCAAAACGCGTTTTTCGCTCCGGAGCCCGTTCTAACGACTTTGCGAGGGTCTCGTCTTCCCAGCGATCAAGCTCCGTCTGAGCTTTTGTCGCAGCCTTTTTTGCTTCCGTCGTGTCCATTCGCTTATGGCTGTATAAGCCTAGCAAATAGTTTAATGAATGCCGACAAGCGAGTACAGCTAGTAATCGCTACGCTCCATGCGTTGCTTGAGTGTCGTGTCTTCGCCATAGTTAAGGTCGTCGATGACCCATTTCCCGTTCTCACGCACGAGGCCAATCGTGTAGACGATCTTTTCACCATCGGTGCAGCCTTTGGGAAAGGCGAATGTAACGGTAGCCGCTCCTCGCGTTCTCCGCTGGAATTCCTGATGCACGGAAAACGTCCGATGGGCGTCCTTATTGCCGATCTTGCACGTCTCGTCATACGGTTGGAATGGCAGGCCGTCACCAAAGAACGGCTTCTCGTCCGGGTGTTTTTTTGTCCACGCCGCTTCGCGCTTTATCTCTTTCAAAAAGAGCTTGTATAGCGAAGCGGAAAACCAGCCTTTGCGAGCCTCGATATTCCTTCGATTGAAAGTCTGGCCGTGCGCTCGATCATAATTGTAAAAAGAGCGTGTCGCGTTACCCGGGGTATTCTGTTGTCCAAGGGTCGCGAAGCTAAATATCAGCATCAGGGAAAGTGCCAAAGTAACATTGTTGATCTTCATACGCTTGTCAGAACTGGACACAGTGAGCAAATTGCAAACCTCATCCTATCTTCATACTATTAATTGATGAGCTTGGTTCGGAGCGGTTCCATTCTAGCACTAGTGCTGGCGTATTTGGTCGTAGCATCGGCCTGCGGCGGCGCGGCTAAGCCCGCGACAAACGTGTCGGCTCCCATGGGCTCTAACTCGAACTCTAATCTCCCCAGATCGAACGTCGAAGAACTCGGAATGGTGATCAATGTTCCGTACGTTCCTGAGGACATCGTATGGAAGGAGTACGCGAAGCCACACAAGCTGCTTGCCGTGTTTCGATTCAGCGCCGAGGATGCGGCGAAGATAGCTGGCGCTAGTACAGCGAAGGGCGCCGAGCCCGTGACCGTCTCTTCGGAGCCGTGGTTCCCTGACGAGTTGATCGCTCAGGGGAATTTGACCGGCGATGACAGCCTCAAAGGGCAGGCCTACGAGCCAAACCTATTCGTGCAGGAGCCGTTCAACTCGGGCCGGCTGGTCCGTATCGAAGGTACTGATTACTTTGTTCTAGAGTTAGACGCGAAATAGGTGGTATTGCCGCCTCATTTCCACTCTGTTAGCATCGGTCTATAACGTTCTTACGATGCGGGTTATCGGCTCAATCACACTGCTCCTATTGGCGGCCGCAATAGCCTTCGCCCAACAGACCAACCCTGTCGATCGCCAGGTATCCAATCCGATAACCGACACGCCGAACATCAATCCCATATCTCCGCAGCAGAGCGTTGCACTTCCGAAACTTAAGAAGAAACCGGCGCTTCCACCCGAAGGAGGTGATGGGGAGCTGGTCGTTTATTCCGAACACCAGACAGTCGAGGGCGAGGCGGGTAAACGCATACTTCGGCATACCGGCAATGTCGACGCGCGATATGGAATTTACCGGATGCAGGCCGACGAGATCACTATCTATGAAGGTGAGGATCGGATCGTCGCGCGAGGCAGTGTGATCTTTGACGAGGGCGACGATCAACGGATAACGGGTGCCGTCGCCGAGTGGAACTATAAGACGAAACTTGGATGGTTTGAGGATGCGACGGGGTTTACGAACCAGTCGGCAGATGGGACGGTCTTATATTTTTCTGCTGAACGTGTTGAGCGTGTTGGTGAAGACGAGCTCGAAGTCACCAAGGGTAAGTTCACCGCGTGTGACGAGGCGGTGCCAAAGTGGAGCTTTACGGCCGACAAAGCGCGGATCAGAATGCACGATCGTTTGTCGATAAGGAATGCGAAGTTCAGGATAAAGGACATTCCGGTTGCGATCCTGCCGGGCGCCTCGATCCCGCTCAAGGCGCTTGGACGCAGCTCCGGATTCTTGCTTCCGAGCATTGGTTATTCGGGAGCCAAGGGGCTGCATGTCTCCGCGGCGTACTATCAAACATTAGGTCGATCGGCCGACCTCACTTTGCGCACAGATGTCTACTCAAAACGCGGAGTAGGCTACGGGATGGACCTCAGAACTCGGGCGAATTCGAGATCCTACCTAAATGCGGGTTTTTTTCTTGTCAAGGACCGTATCTTTGGGCCGAAAGCAGATGCTTCTCATCCTGATCAAGGCGGTTCGATCGTTTATGCCGAGGGTGTCCACTTTTTCCCCCATGGCTGGACGGCCGCCGTGGATTTTCGGCAGGTCTCGAGCCTCGCGTTCAGACAGGCATTCTCCGAAGGTGTCCAGCAGATCATCTCGCCGATAGAAGTTTCACAGGTCTCGCTGAACAAGAGCTTTGGCGACTACACATTCAACTTTCTTGCAAAGTCGCAAGTCATCTCGATCCCCAATGTGCGTGAGCGGACGCGCAGCATGCCGACATTCTCATTTGAGAAGCGTCCGTCGATGCCGTCGTTCTTGAAGGGTGTATATTTTTCCTTTTTGACGAGTGCTGGCGGCGTTTCGAAGCGGGAGCTTGTCGATGATTTAGCCGCATATCAAGCGGCAGTTGGTAGTGATCCAGTCGATACGAAGGGCCTGATGTTCCGCTTCGACGTGTACCCGCAGGTGATCGTGCCGATCCATACGAAGTACTTCAACATAACGGCGACGGCCTCGGCACGCGTTACGCATTACTCGAACTCATTCGACGATATGCGTCGGCTCACGGGTGATAGCCTGACCCGGAAGTATGGGTCGTTTACATTAGACCTGCGGCCCGTCGCATGGGCAAAGAATTATTACGGGAAGAATGACGAATTCAAATTCCGTCACGTGATCGAGCCATTCGCGACATATCGATATGTAAGCGGGATCGACAACTTCAATAGGATCATTAGATTCGATTACGTCGATACAATGACCGACACGAACGAGATGGAGCTTGGAGTGACGAACCGGTTCTTTACTCGTAAGTATACTGAGGCCGTGACACCTGCAGCGAAGCGGCTGCTCAGGATGGCACGCGGGCAGTCCAATGGTCTGGACGAAAATTCTCCGGAGATAACGGATACAGACCGCACTGGGTCAACATCGGCCACGAAACCAGGCTCGATGCAGCCGTACGAGGTGCTGACGGTGACCGTGCGGCAGAAGTATTTTTTTGACAAGACGTTTGGCGGTGCGTTGATACCGGGAGAGCGCAACCAGATCGAGCCGATAACGGCCCTGAGCTTTTATACATTCGGCGGAGTGCCGCGGCGCTGGTCACCGATCAATGTCGACGCTACCTACCGGCCGCAGAAGTCGATCTTCGTTAATACGAGGCTTGATTATGGGGTACAAGGTGGGGGGCTCAGAGACGTTTCGTCCACGATCGGATTCGACTCGTCGTTCGTGAAGCTCTTTCAGACTTTCTATTACACGCGCGCCGTTACGCTGATCCCGTCACTCGCCCAATACGCGGACCCGTCAACCGGCAAGGAGGTTGGCACCTTGCGCGGCTCGCAGTGGAGTCCGTCTGTATTTATCGGCGATAGGGGGCACGGATTTTATGGCGGCGCGTCGTTCTTCTTTGACTTTCAGAATCGCAAGGCGACGCATGGCTCGCCAATGATCTCATCGCTATTCACGCTTGGCTACGCATATGACTGCTGTGCTCTTGCACTGCAATACTCGACCTTTAACGTAGGAGCCCGCCACGAGAACCGAATGACATTTAGCTTCCGCCTCAACGGCATCGGAAGTTTGGGAACGGAGCAGCCGGGATTCGGACTTCGCTAGGTCAATTGTTTTTACGACTGTTCAGGGCGATCGATGCGTAGTACTGCACCGGCGCCAGGTCGTCGGTCAGGACGGGAGATCGCGCGTCTGGTTCAAATGGATAACGATTTGCGAGCAGAGGCTTAAGCTCATTGTCATCGGTCGACGGCATCGCTTTTGCGCTCGGCGAAGCGACGATGATGAGGTTTTGGAGCTCATCGTTCGGGCGATCCGGACGCACTTTGAATAGATCGACTTGATCGAAGACCGAGCGATAAGTATTTATCTCCGCCTGCAGGAAACCGCTTGCTCGTCCTGAGACAGCTGAGCCCACGTTAAATATGACGACTCCTTCAGGTCGAAGTATGCGGTTGATCTCACGAACAGCTTCGATCGTCGTCAATTGATCCGGTACGGACAAAAGTGAGGAGAACGCATCGATCATGATAACGTCGTACCCGGCGGTCGGCGCGTGGTTTAGGAAAATGCGCCCGTCTTGATGTGCGATCCTGAGCCGCGGATCATCATGAAGTCCGAAATATCGCCGTGCCATCTCGGTCATCAAGGGATCGATCTCAACGACATCCACGGTCGCCTGGGGATAGCGGCGAAGGATCTCCTTCGGTATCGAATATCCCGCTCCGCCGATCACCAGGACGCGTCGAAAATTCGGCGCATAAAGACGGGCGAGATGGTAATAACGGCTGTATGCGAATACGAGTTCGTCGCTGTCAAGAAACATCGCCGACTGCGTCGCGGTCGGGTCGATCTGCATAGCCCGGATGTCCCGCCCGGTGTCGGGATCTTTCGCACGAAAGACCTGGACCCGGTTGTACTCACTGTCGATATCAACGAGTTCATGCGTAGTCCAGAGAAAATATGCGCTGGCCTCACTTACGCCAACGGCGGCGATCATCAGCACCACGGCAGAAACGTTGATCCGTGAAATACTGAACGGAGCGAGAAGGAATGAAAGTCCCAGCAAGCCGAACATGATCACGTAGAGCGTTCTCGTGGACCCAACGAACGGTACGAGGAAAAAACCGGCGGCAAAAGTTCCGAGGATACTGCCAATCGTGGACAACGCATAAAGGCGGCCGACCGTCCGCCCCGCGGTATCGAGCGATGCGAGCCGGAGCTTTGCGGCGAATGGCGTTACAAATCCTAGACAAATACTGGCCGGAGCAAAGAGTATAAGGGCTGCTAGAAGCGATCTAAGTTCGAGTCCGACATCAAGCGAAGCGATCGCGGTGAGTACCAGGTCCTTGATGATCAGCGTGGCTGCCACCGAGCTTCCGGCTATCAGAAGGGCACCGGCTAGTACCGAAATCTTCGGCCGTCGATCCGCGATCACCCCGCCCAGCCAATATCCAGTACTCAGGCTCGCCAGAATGACCCCGATCAAACTAGTCCAAACATACGTCGAAGTTCCGATGTATGGAGCCAGCACACGAGACCCAATGATCTCGTACGTCATCAACAGCGCCCCGGCCAGAAATACCGTGACTTCCAGCGACATGGCCCGCAACCGCGCCAAAAGACTCATCGACGCTTAGTTTATAAGATTCGATTGGGTAGCACACCGCTAAACGTCCACGCTACCTCCGGACGAGAATGGTCCTTGGTTTCCGGCTGCGCTGGGTGAACAGCCGGGGTTTGAGTTGCGATCAGGTTTAAGAATACCCACGTTGAAGGGCATCAAGTCAATTTAGAACATTGCACCACTCTTTAGTAGCCGAAAGAAAGCTCCATCCTGTTTCGGTCAAACTTCCGGAGATCTCAATTGCTTTTATTGCATCGCCAAGGTCTCGGGCAAGCACCCTAACGCGGTCACGGGAATAGTGGTCAGCATCTTTGGTCCATCTTAATCTGTGAAATTCTGCAATGTGTGAAAAAACGAACACTCCCTCAAAAACGCCGGGGATCGGGCGCGGGTCTGGTCGCCAGGGAACTTGGACTTTGACGGATTCGTCTAGAGGATCTTTAAGAAGGGTATCAAGTATTTGTACCTGCCTAAGCTTAACATGGGCATTTTCGTGCAAAAGCATTTCTACAGTTGCGAACACATCAGCGTCCCCAATATATACAGCTCCTTGTCTGGAGCTGACGGTGAAAGCGAAGTTATTTCCGTTCTGCGGCTGAATTTTCACTGGAACGATCGCCCGGGTAAAAATCCCGATGTCCCCATAGCCAAATTGCCAGTACTCGGCCAATGTTGTGAGAGCTGAGCTAAGTCGCTCGACTGAAAAGCTTTGCGGATAGACACTTTCGTCGGAACCAAAAAAGACGGTGCCACTTGTTCGTTGATTGGTGCCAGTAATTCGAACCCGCAACCAGGGATCACGGGTTGTTACCTCAATACCTTCGCCTACCGAGCAGGAACGAGTGATCTCATAGCCGTGCTCATCGATCGTTGGAAATTCTTCCGGTGCTGGACGATTTTGAAATTCTTCGATCGGTATTTGGACCCTCAAGCCATCATTGCAAACCAAGACAACCGATTGCATTGCAGGCGACAAGCGAACAGGCTGCAACGCATACTCTTTTCCAAGTTCAATATAGATACCACTCCCGGGGCATCTGAGGCCGCCAAATTCGTCGGTACTAAGGAGCCACTCTCGCTGAAGCGAACCCAGCTTTACTTGTTCAAGCCATACGAATTCCGGGAGCCTGGAGAAGTAAGAAGAGAACTCATTTGGGTCAACTTGCGCAAGCAGACGTCGTACTGCCTGCAGCCAATAGTTGAACGATGGATGGAGGACGATCTGATGCCGGCTCGGGGTGGGGAGGGACTCGAGGGCCTGAAATGCCGACAACGTTTGGGCAAGGGGTTCCATGGCCATCCCGCTTTTCGACAAATGGTCGATGCCCTTTTGAACGATTTCACCCGTCCGCTTTACCAGGACTTCTACCACTGCATTTTGCAGCTGACTCGACTGCGACGGATCGATTGCTGGCGTAAAAATAAGATCAGTTGCCTGCATACTTACCCGCTCTTTTTGTTCTCATCAACTTCTGTTGTAGTTCATCGGGGATCGCACTATCGACTCGCCTGCGGATATGTCTGATCAAACTTTCGAGATCCCGGCAATAGATCGAAGGGTTGTCAAACTTCTTCTCTCGACTATAACGATGGGGCATGTAACCGCCGCCGCAAACATTTCTTAAGTCGCATCCCTGGCAAGTACTACATAAACGGCTCGCCCCATGTTGCAGGTCTTGGACCATGTCGATCTTGTACAAGTCATCAAAATCGTTATCCACTACATTCATGCCGATCTTAGTTATACCTTCCTCGCAACATTTGAATGCATCGGTTGGTTCGATTCCACCGTTCGTCTCTACCACGACCACTCCAACGGGTTTCCCGCCAATATTATCTGTACTGATCTGGTAACCGAAGATCATACGCAATATGTTCTCAAAATAACGGATATGACGATCACTGCGATTCTGATCGAACCACAGATCAAAGAAATCGATCAGCCATTTCCCGTAACTGATACTTCCCTTTGGGGGACGATGAAGGTGGTTTGCGTGGGGTAAGCTAAGATCAAACCCCGGAACGTCGAGAAACTGCCAAAACCGAAAGAGTTCCTTTGGAGTAATACTCGGATTAACAACACCCATGACTGTTGAAAAAATCTCGCAACCACGCGGGTGGGCCTGAAGGGTCCGTATCCCTTGTACTACTGCATTGAACGAGCCATTTCCTTTGTGATCTACGCGAAATGCGTCGTGATATTTCTTTGGTCCGTCGACGCTAACGCCGATACCTACGCCTGACTCGATCAGGGCGTCGATCCAGTCATTGGAAATCAAGACTCCATTCGACTGCATGCTAAAGAACGGATTTGTTTCCGTTGACAGGATCTTTCGCATCGTCTCCACCCAGGTGGTAAAACGCGGTATTCCCATGAGCAGCGGCTCGCCTCCATGCATGACAATATGGACGTTGGCCAATCCGTGTGCCTTTGCATGCGTCGCAATGCGACTGGCAAGTCGTTCGGTGACTAGTTCACTCATTACACCCGGCTGGTCGCGATATGTGCGATCGGCGAGGTTGTACATATAACAGTAGCTGCAATTCAGGTTGCAGCGACTGACTGTTTTGATAACGAAAGTATTGAACGGTACGTTCTCAGGAGATTCGCTTTTCATGATGAGGTACTGTAGGCTGCGTGATCCGAACACAAGCGCTGGACCACGCAGCTTCAAGGCAGGCAACTATCTTCGTTTTCCACCACCTTTTCCTTCGAGAGTTCGCTCAATGATCTTCTTGTCATCTTGAGAGACGCCGGAAGGAAGTTCGATCGGCGAGCTTGCGGCACTGCCGAACGTAGAAAAGGTAGAGAATGTGGAAAAGGTTCCAAATGAATCGAAGACATTGTCTTTGCCGCCTAAGACTCTGGACGCTGCAAGCATTGCTGATTTTACAGCCTCTTTGCGAATGCCGGCCAGATCCTCGTCGCTAAGTGAAATTCCCGCTAGGTCGATCGTAAATTTGTTACTTGAAGGACCAACATCATCGGGATACATTGGTTGTGAAAAAGTTTTTGCATATCTCTTCATAGGTTTGATCTCCTGTGTATTTCGAAACGTGACAGTCGAGCAGTTCGAACAATATTTCGAAAAGCTCGATCAACTTCACGTCTTATCGAGGTGTAGTAAACACCGGTTGTTTGAACAAAATGCAATGTCTTAATAGCTTCTTGAGCAGAGAGCTAAAGAAGCGTTCGTGTGATGAAGCCAGGAGAATCTCAGGTCGATGGGAGAAACTGCTGGTTTCAAGCCGTACCGTAAAATACCAAGTCAGAGAGTAATGCTGGGAAACTGGGATCTCCCGACCGGTCAATATGAGAACTGCGTCGCAAACGTCGGAGAGCGACTCTCAACTCCTTAAGTGGAAGCGATAAAGCTGCTTGATTGAGTGCGAGTATACGCGGGAAAAGTTAAATTGCAAGCGCTTTTTGAAGACTGCCTACGCGTTTAAGTGCTGCGTATTCAACAGTTGTGGAAGATTTGGCGGAAGGAAAGCGGCTCTAAATCGTTATGATCGTTGGAAGTTGAATTCCACAAACGTGGAAAAAAACCTTAGAGCACAGTAGGAGGTTTTTTGGAAAAAAACCAATATCAGGACGGCTTTCAGTACGGAAGGACGCGTTGGTCCGGTGAGATCGGTTTCAAGTTTTGACCAACGCGTCGATTAGATCGGTGGCGGCCTCAGTCCTTTCGCACGCCTCTTGTCAGGGCTAGTATCAGATCAGAGTGGCACGGCATTCACGAGGCAACCTTCCACATGATTTTTGGGCATTGCGAAAGCAGGTGTGGGTGCTTTGACGTTAGTACTCGGCCACAAGACGATCTCGGATTCAACTGACCATCGAAAAGCCCGGCACGAGGCCGGGCGATTTTTTCTCAATTTCTTGAAGATCTACTCATTCACGCTAGCGGCGGCTGTTTTTTTTTCACCGGCGGTGTCGACGAATGTGAGCCATGATGCGCCGTTGGGAGCCGGCCGTTCGGCATCTATCACCTTAAAGAAAACATCCTGCAGAGCGGCAGTCATTTCGCCGCGCTTGCCGCTGCCGACCGTAATGCGATCGACCGAGCGGATCGGGGTGATCTCGGCTGCGGTACCCGTGAAGAAGAGTTCGTCGGCAAGATATAACGCCGAACGCTGGATCTGTGTTTCGACCACCTCAATGCCTAATTCACGTGCGAGTTGGATAACCGAGTCGCGAGTAATTCCGGGCAGTACAGACGCTCCCAACGGTGGAGTAAGGAGCCGGCCGTTATTCACAAGAAAGATGTTTTCGCCCGACCCCTCCGAGACCATCCCGCGATCATCGAGGGCGATACCTTCGGAGAAGCCGCCCAGGACCGCCTCCATCTTGATCAGCTGCGAATTCATGTAATTCGCACCGGCCTTAGCCATCGCGGGCATCGAGTTTGACGTGATGCGGGTCCAACTAGAGACACAAACGTCGATGCCGCCCTCGATAGCCTCTTCGCCGAGGTACTTGCCCCACTGCCAGGCCGCAACGTACGAATCGATAGGGTTCTTTAGCGGATAAACGCCAAATGCGGGATTGTTCTCGTCGAGCCCACGGAAAATTATTGGCCGCAGATAGCAGTGATCCAGCCCGCTCTGCCGAACCAGTTCGACCGCGGCGTCGCAGAATTGCTCACGCGTAAATTCCGAGTCCATCCGATAGATCTTTGCCGAATTGACGAGACGCTGCATGTGCTCCGTCAAGCGAAAGATCCCTGAACCCTGCGTCGTTTTGTAGCAGCGGATACCCTCAAAAACGCTCGAACCGTAATTCACGACGTGTGACATTACGTGAATGCGGGCATCGTCCCAATCGATGAATTCACCATTTTTCCAAACGCGGGGTGCGATCTTCATCGTGTTTACGTCTTGTGCGGCCATTTCAGATCAATTCTCCAAGGCTCTTAGCCGGAAATTTCACTAAGGGTTCAAGCAAATAATAGTGCCAAAGCGGGCGAGATTTTTCAAAAAAGCAGGTCAGTTTTCTTAGCGACAGCAACAAAAAGGCGGGCTCGAAGCCCGCCATATTTTTATCCTCAAGGATTTCCGAGGATCCTGACCCTTGGGGCCGTATCGTCGAGCCGCGACGTATAAGTCGTTGATCCGACAAGGACCGAAACAATTATCGGCTGATCGCCGGCGCCGTCAAGTGTGCGCGGTAACGTAAAGTCGAAAGTGTTAACGCCTGGATCGACGAGTATAGAGTCGGTCGTGATCGCAGTGCCTGTGATCACCACCCCTCCGATCCGCACGGAAATAACCGCCGCCGGTACATCCGACATTCCTGTAACGTAGATCCGAAGCTTGGTCGGAGCGAAGACTCCGCCCTTGATCTTTACCGTTCGGGTAGTGAACGGCTCGGTCGTGTGAACTCGGTTCGTTACATTAAAGAGCTTCGCGCGCCCGAGCGAGGTGATCACGTTGTCGAGACGGAAAATATCAGGTCTCGCAGCGACAATGGTCGTCCAGAATTTGATCTGCGTGCCGTTGTTATTAATGACAACCGGATAGACTGTTCCGTCCTCGTCCGTTTGCAGTCCACGAGGCGTGATGAATTCGATCTTGTTGTTGCTTACCGACTTGAGGCCGCACGCCGCACCATTGATCGTCATCGAAACGCCGCTTAGCTCGATAGGATCGTTGAATATTCTGCTAAGAGATCCGACGGCCGTCCGCGGCGTAACAGCCGGGCCCATTCCGCCAGGCAGGTCAAGTATTACCGTCATCTCCGGCGACATTCCCGTGACTGACGGCGGTGTAACGGGCGTTGGAGTAACCGAGGGTGTCGGGGTCGGCGTAGGCGTAGGAGTTGCCGTTGGGGTCGGGGTTGGCGTAGGGGTAGCGGTGGGCGAAGGTGTCGGAGTCGGAGAATCCGTCGGCGTCGGCGTCGGCGTCGGCTGCGCCGTATCCGCGATCGGAAGATGACTTGCACCAGTGGCAAACGAGGTTGCTACCGAACTCGATCCCGTTACCGTTGGGATCAGCAGATAGAAGGCTTCGTTGAGGAGATCGGCGTTCAATCCGCCAAGCTCGGTGCGGGCCAGCGTGAACGTCATGCGGCTCGAAGAATCACTTGGTATCAACTGCGTTGCCGCCAGTACGAGGGACGGGTCAGGGAAACGTCCTATACGCGTGAAGGTCGCGGACGCCGGTGCCACATTCAATGGATATTTGTATATCTGAGTCGGTCGCTGAACATCGGCATTCAAACCGTTCGGGTCCGAGATGCTGGATGCAACGGTACCGTCAGCCTTGATGTTCTCCCGAGTCTCCAGGACCAGCGTTTGCGGAGTACCGCTGCCGTCATAGTCGGTGAACCCGGGATAGTGCGAGATGTCCCCTCCAGAGGCACCGGTATCGGCGTCGCTGCGTGGACCGATCCTACGGAAACTATTATTCGTCGTGTCGTAGAGATAGAGGGCAAACGAAGTGTAATTCGTGCCGCTGTTTTCGTTGGCAAGATCGGCAAATGAATCGAATGCAAGATACTTGCCGTCGCGGCTCATCCGGCGCCCAAGATCCCAGATATTAACCGGATCGCCCGCGTTGGTCGGCGTCGTAACAGTGACCTGCTTCTTGGTACCGGTAGGCGCACCTGTGCCATCAAGGTCGGAGTAGAAGACTTCTTCATTACGACTCGCGAGCGGGTTGTTGCCACCCGTCATACCAACGATCGGATTGTCGCCTGTACTTACAAAGCTAACGCGATTACCGTTCGCGGAGATGGACGGAGTTTTGCTATAGATCGGATTGGAGATTGGGCCGCGCGGCGTTTTGGTCACCTGATTCAAGAGCGCGGACGACCGGACGTAAGTGAATATCTCTTCGTTATCGTCGGCCGGGAACGCATTTCCAACTCCAGGAACAAGATCCCTTGTCGACCCGAACGCGATAACGTTTCCGTTATCACTGATGCTTGCGTCATGATTGTCGTCAGCTACGAACGGACCGCTGATCGGGGAACCCGGCCGAGGAAGCTGGCTGGGATCGGTATTCGTGACCCGAATGAAGTTGCCGCCCGCCAGATTGGTGAACGGGATCTCGTCACCCACCGACAGGTTTGGAACCGCCGCATACACCGGGATCTGGTAAAGCCACATTTCAAGATTGCCGTCGGACGACAACGGATTGGGCGGTGGCGTAGGCGTTGGCGTGGGGGTCGGGGTTGTCGTAGGGCTCGGACTCGGACTTGGCGTAGGTGTTGGAGTCGGCGTCGGGGTCGGCGTGGGGGTCGGCGAAGTAAAAGCATTGCCATCGAACGAACCGGGATTCGTCGAATCAGGGGTCGTTGGACGCGAGGTGGTCGCGTTCGAACTGAAAGCGATCCATTTTCCATCCGCGCTGATCACCGGCCGGGTATTTATGATATCAACGCGAATATTGCTGAATGTTGCGTCGAGACTCGGATCGTAGAGAACGCTCTTTGTATCAGTGATCTGGAATATGCGTCGTTGCGCATAATCGAAAAGAAAGATCTCGATATTGCCATCAGTATTGCGCGGATTCTCCGTCGCGATGTTTCCCCGCGATTCAAAAACAACAAAACGACCGTCAGCGCTGATCCCGCCCGCAAACGACTCAAAGGTGGAACTGGAAACCTGGCCGACAACGGACTCCACCTGGCCAACCGCGGTGCCCGTAAAAATAATCGAATAGATCAGTACTGGTACAAGTAAGAGACGAGACTTCACAGAGTCCTCCAGTTCGAAGCAAAATACTGCTGTGCCTACACCGTAAACAGCGTCGAATACTCAATTCTAAGTATTACAAGACAGTTCTGCAAACGAGTGTCTGGGCAAATTCCGTCCAAAAAATCAAAAGTTTGATGCCCATCCGGTAGGGCAGGTTGTCATTATGAAGTTCCGATATATCATTTAGCAGTAATAGTTTAGACCGATGGATCAGCCGCTGAAGATCATGATCGTGGCCGGTGAGGCCTCCGGGGACAAACTCGCTGGGGCGCTTGTCGGCGAACTGAATGCCGTTGTTGGGCCGCGGCCCGTCGAATGGTTCGGGGCTGCCGGTATCACGATGCGTGAAGCCGGAGTCGAGCCAGTGGTGAACTCGGACGAAATGTCCGTGGTCGGCGTTGCGGAGATCATTCGCGCGGGGCCGATGTTCTATCGCATCTTTCGCAAACTAAAGGCGTTAGCGAACGAGAGAAAGCCGGACGTGGTTGTGCTCGTAGACCTGCCTGATTTCAACCTAAAGCTGGCAAAGACCCTCAAGAAGGCCGGTCACAAGGTCGTTTATTACGTTTCGCCCCAGTTGTGGGCGTGGCGGTCGTATCGTCGTCGCACCATTGCGAAGTATGTCGATCTGCTGCTAACGATCCTCCCGTTCGAGAACGAATGGTATGCCGAGCACCGCATATCGAATGTCGAGTTTGTCGGGAATCCGCACGCAACGGAGGTAAAAGCTGACAGATCTCGAAGTGAGTTTCTTGCGGATCTGGGCTTGGATCCCGACGCTGCCACGGTCGTTCTAATGCCAGGCAGTCGGACGAAAGAAGTAGAAAGGATATTTCCGGTCATGGCGGATGCTGCTGCAAGCCTCGTGGAGCGTGTGCAGGGAGTGCAGTTCATTGTCGCTCTCGCGAATGCGCATCACAGGGCATATGTCGATCGCACAAACAATAGCGTTTTCAAGGTGGTCGTGGGCGATACGTATAACGCCCTTGCCGCTGCGGACGCGGCGGCGATCAAATGCGGTACGGGCACGCTCGAAGCGGGAATAATCGGCACCCCAATGGTCAATGTTTACAAAACTTCGGCCTTGAATTACCTCCTCATACGGCCGCTTGTACATTCGAAGTATTACAGTCTCGTAGATCTTGTCGCCGACGAGCGGATCGCTGAGGAGTTGATCCAAAAGGAATTAACTCCGGAGCGGCTTGCGGATGAATTGATCAAGCTACTCGACCCGGAAACAAACGCAGCTCTTCGCGAAAGGCTCAAGATCGTCAATATGAGACTTGGCCCCGGCGGGGCATCAAGGCGCGCCGCCGAGGCCATCGTCAGGACCATCTCGGATCTCAGCTAGAGTTTCCAGGCTCCGTTTTCTACGATCGCCTTACCGTCGATCTTTACCGTGCAGCCGGCCAGATGCCCCCCTGTGCCTCCTGCAACATTGTTGGTGCCACCCGCCCAGGTATTGTTGCCAGTGCCAAGAGAGACCATACCGGCCGAAACCCAGTTTCCAAGTTTGCTGGATGGAGCAAGGGTAAAACTCGAGTTGATGCCCAGGTCAATGTAGCTGAGAATGTCTTTACCCTCGCCTTGAGCGTCATAATCTGCCTTGAATGCGGCAAAGCCGTCGCCCTCACCGGTCATCGATGTAAGCTTGCCGTTCTCAAAATTCATGACCACGTTATGGATCTCTTTGCCCTGAAAGTAGTCTTTCTCGATCACAAACTTTCCGGTGCCCGAGTTCGGGGCCGTTAGGACGGCAGCTTCACCCGCGGGTAGAAAGACCGAAGTATTGCCTTTTGCTACGTCGTCGGCCGAGATCACGCCGTCGCTGAGATAGGCTGGCTTACTCTGAAGATTCAGTTTTATGCTTGTGCCGTTTGGATGTGTGATCTCCATCTCTTTCCCGGTGAGAGCCGTACGAGCCTTTTCGCCAGTTGCCTGAAGAGCGGAATAATCCACGTTAACGCTATCCCAAAACAGCTTCGCGAACGCGTCCGTCGCCATCTCGAATCGCTTGGCCTTCCAGTCGGTCGGATAAAGATCATTTCCGATCGATACCTGGCGGACTTTGTTCTTTATGAATTCCTCGTTGACCGGCAATCCCGCTTTCGAGCGTGCCTGGATACGTGCCGGCGGAATATCGGCGAGCAGTGCTTCGGCCTCGTTGCTGTCGACACCAATGACCACATTAACGGTTTTGGCCAGAGCCATCCCCAATTTTGGTGGCTGCGAATCGAATTTCTCGGGCACCTCGGTGTACCCGCGCTTGGTCATGCTGTCGCTGTCGATGGAGAGTAACGCCTGCCCTCCTACTTTTTCTACCTCGACGACTATGTTTTCAAGCAATTCCATATCGCGGGTACCGCCGCTTACAAGGACGACGTCCCCCTCCTTGACCCCGGCGCTTTGATCTACCACTCGTGCAGCAAGGGCTTTTAGGTCTGTCGGGCCGCTTTTTGAAGCGTCCGTCTTGGTCGTTGTCGTCGTATTGGTGTTCGACGGGGTAGACGTATTGTTTGAGGTCGCCGGTCCGCCACACGCGACCAAAAGAGTTGCGAAACCAAAAAAGGCAGCTGATCTCCAAATCATGATGTTCTCCTTATTTTGCAAAAGAAGTGAATAATGTACCCATACCGGAAACCGCTTCCGGGAGGTCTGTTTGTTACTACTTAGGAGGAAACGCGAGGAGTATACAGCGGAACGAGGTTTTGCGCCAGTGATCGCGACTGGCTAGCCTCGCTGAATGTCGTGTCGCTCTGCGGTGTCGATGGCGGTCTGGAGCAGGATCTCAACACCCTCGATCGATATGCCCGAGCGGTTGCCGACGCGGCGAAGAATGGAGGCTGCTTCGCTGTCGAGCAGATCGAGGTCTGCGAGATCCACAATGATCGGTTTGCCGGTGTCCTCGCGTAGCGAAGTTGCGATCTTTTCAACCAATTCAGCGTCATCGCTAAACATTTCGCCCTCAACACGCAGGAAAATTCGCCCGGTCTCGGGGTCGTCTATCTGTCGGATCTCTGTCGGCATTTTGTTGAATTAGACGCCGTTTAAACGCGGGATGCAACCTTAAGTTTCGCTCGGGATGAACTTTCGTGTGACCAAGAATACGCCGGCGAAGATGAGGACTCCCGCAACCGCAAACTTCAAGTCGAGATTCTCACCCAGGAAAAGGACGGCCAAAGCGAACCCGATCAGCGGCTGCAAATAGACAAAGACGGCGACTGTCGATGGATTGACCTTAGATAGGGCCCAAGCGTTCAACAAATATGGGGCGGCCGTCGCACCGATGCCTATATAGATCGCGATAAGCCAGATTTTCGTCGGGACGGCCGCGACATCGACCGTCGAGAGCGACATCGCACCAAGTGGTATGCACGCGATGCAGGCAAAGATGAATACCCACATCATTGAACGGAATGTTCCGTTTCGTGTGATCACGTCCTTCGACGTTGCGACATAGATGCCGTAGGCGAGGCAGTTGACGACGATGCAAAGGTCACCGAGCGTGGTTTGCGACGAGAACGAAGCCTTGCGTGGATCGATGAGATAGATGACGCCCGCGGCCGCAAGGATCATGCCGACTATCTTTACCCAGGTAAGCTTTTCGAATCCTGCGATCGCTCCAACGGCGAGGGCAAAGACCGGGATCATCACGGCGAGCAAAGAAGTATTAGACGCCGTCGTCAGGTGGAGCCCTGAGATAAAAAAGAGCTGATTAAGGACGACACCAAAGAGGCTGAGCAGAGCGAATCGCCAATAATCGCCTTTTTGCTTGAGCCAGAATCGTCGTCTAAAGATCTGGATCACCATCAGAATAATGGCGGTGATCGCTGTGCGAATACCGACAAGCCCGACAGGCGGAATGACCGCAAGCACGATCTTCCCGATAACTGGTAATGACCCAAAAAGGAATTGCGCGGGAATAAGCGCGAGAAAAGGAGCGGTCGATCTTTCCTGGGATTCCAAAGCTTAGGCCGACATCATGCCCGGCTGCTCGAGCATTTGCTTGAAGGTTTGCAGGAATTTCGCACCCGTCGCGCCATCGACTACGCGATGATCGCAAGACATCGTGACATGCATGATGTTGCGAACTACGACCTGTCCGTCGCGAACGACCGGCGTTGGCTCGGCACCGCCGACCGCAAGAATGCCCGCCTCGGGTGGGTTGATGATCGCGGTAAATTCCTTGATGCCAAACATTCCGAGATTCGAGATCGAGAATGTTGCACCGGTGTATTCCTCGGGCTGAAGCTTTTTGGCCTTGGCTTTCGCGGCAAGCGACTTGATCTCGCCCGCGATCTCGACAAACCCCTTGCGATTCGCTCCTCGAACGACGGGAGTGATAAGACCCTCGTCAACAGCGACAGCGACACCGATGTCGGCCTGATCGTAAAAGCGAATGTGCTTGTCCTGATACGAAGCGTTAACAAAAGGATGTTTGGTCAGTGCCATGGCCGCCGCTTTGACGATGACGTCGTTGACGCTGATCTTTTGCTCCTCGGAAACGCTAGCGTTCACTTGCTTGCGAAGCGCGAGAGCGTTGTCCATCTCGATCTCGACTGTTAGATAGAAGGTTGGTACCGGCCCGATGGACTCAGCAAGACGGGTGGCGATAACGCGGCGCATCTGCGAGGTGTTTTCGTCGCGGTAGCCCGCTGAGCCGACCTGGGTCGAAGGTGTAAACGAATATTCGGTCGCCGGTTTAGCGCTTGGTGCCTTACCTGAAATAGCATCTTCAATGTCGCGCTTGATGATTCGCCCGTTAGGACCACTGCCCGTGATCGTCTTGAGATCGATGGCATTCTCAGCAGCCATGCGAGCCGCGATCGGCGAGACGATAAGTCGGCCCCCTCCGTTGGAAGAGCCATTCGTCGCGGGTGCGGGCTGCTGTTGAGGCACACTTGCTACCGCTCGCGTTTCCGCCTGCGGGGCTGGAAACACAGGTTCTGGTTTTGGTGTCTTTGGCTGATCTTTCTGGCCGCCCGCTGACGCAGGCGGTTCCGAAAGGAGGGCCGAAATATCCTCACCCTTTTCGCCGGTGATCGCGATCGTTTCACCGAGCAGGGCCGTCTCGCCGGCACCCTTGAGGATCTTTAGCAGTGTGCCGCCGTGAAGGGCGGTCATCTCCATCGTCGCCTTATCGGTGTCGACCTCGGCGAGCGTCTCACCCGCTTCAAAGGCCTCACCTTCGTTCTTTACCCAGCGCGCGATCTGCCCCTCTTCCATCGTGGGCGAAAGCTTCGGCATTAAGAATTTTTCAGCCATAACTTGCTACTGTGTTGCCTCGACCGCCTTTTTTAATCCGTCAAAATTCTTTTTTGACGTGTCCACGATCATTCCCTTAAAGATCGCAAAGATGCTCCGCCAAAAGGCGTTCTTTCCAACGAGCTTTTCTTGCGAAACGACCGTTGTTTTGCCGTCGGCTTCGCTCAAATGCACTGTTGCGTCGTGCGTGAGCATGTCGTTGCTCAGACGATTGACCGAATACTCGGGCGGCTTGATCTCAAGGAGCTCTGTATCGAATACGGTCTCGCGTCCGTCGCGGACAACCGTTACGCGAGCCTTGCTGCCCGGTTGATTTGGCTCGCCGCTGATCTGCTCAAAGCTCTTGAACCCGTAGATCCAATCCTTACGGTAACGTATGATCTGCCAGGTCACATCACGCGGTTTGTTGATCTCGATGGTCGTCGTGTACTCGACCGCGGGTACGATCATCCCAACACAAAAGAAGGCTGCGACCAAAAGGACGATAATGACAACCAGGCCGAGTGCAAGCTTCTTGAGCACTGATCAGAGATAGCAAACTTCCTTGACGGCCGCGACGATCTTGTCGACACTTGGCAGTGCAAGTTCCTCGAGATTCTTTGCGTACGGCATCGGCGTCTCCGCCGTCGCGATCCGCTTGATCGGGGCGTCGAGATAGTCGAACGCATGGTCCATCACCTGATATGTGATCTCGGCTCCGACCGAAGCAAACTCATGCGACTCCTCGGCGATCACAAGCCGATTCGTCTTTTTGATCGACCCTACGATCGTATCGATATCGAGCGGTTTGATCGTCCGCGGATCGATCACTTCGCACGACACGTCGAATTCCGTCTGGATCTTTTCGGCCGCCTGGAGAGCGAGCGGAACGGTCATCGAGCGAGCAACGATCGTACAGTCTTTGCCTTCACGCTTAACATCTGCAACGCCGAGCGGGATCGTAAAATCCTCATCCTCGGGCACCTCGCCCTTAAGGCCGTACATTCGCTCCTGCTCCATGAAAACCACGGGGTTATTGTTGCGAATGGCCGATTTTAACAGCCCCTTTGCGTCCGCAGCCGTCGAAGGCATAACAACCTTCAAGCCCGGGAAGTTTCCGTAAAATGCCTCAAGCGCCTGCGAGTGCTGCGACGATACCTGGTACGCTGAGCCGTTTGGTCCGCGGAACACGATCGGCACGTTGAACTGCCCACCCGACATGTACAGCATCTTGGCGGCGTTGTTTATTATCTGGTCGGAAGCAAGTATCGAGAAGTTCCACGTCATGAACTCGATCACAGGCCTTAAGCCAGCCATCGCAGCTCCGACGCCAAGTCCCGCAAAACCTAATTCCGTGATCGGTGAATCGATGACGCGCTTGTCGCCAAACTCCTTCCACAGGCCGCGGGTCACCTTATAGGCGCCGTCGTATTCGGCAACTTCCTCGCCCATGATAAAGACGCTCTCGTCTCGAATTAGCTCTTCCCGCAGCGCCTGATTCAGCGCATCGCGGATCGTCAAAACTGCCATACTCTATGCGTAAACGTCGGTCAGAAGCTCGCTCGTGTCAGGCAAGGGACTCTCGTCAGCGAACTTCTCCGCTTTGTCGACGATCTCTTTGACGTCGGCCTCGATCGAATCAAAATCATTTTCGCGGAATATCCCCGCTTCCTGAAGGCTGTCCTTAAATAGAACTATCGGGTCGCGCTCCTGATACTTTGCGATCTCGTCGCGGGTGCGATAGTTGCCGGGGTCGGACATGGAGTGCCCCATATATCTATATGCCCGGATCTCGAGCAGCGTCGGCGAGCCATTCTTTCTTGCCCGCTCGATCGCACGGAGCGTCGCTTCGCGTACAGCCATCACGTCCATACCGTCGACGAACTCATTCGCCATCCCGTACGCATCGCCTTTTTTCGCGATGCTGCGGATGCTCATTGCGCGCGCCTGCGATGTGCCCATCCCGTATTTGTTGTTTTCGCAGATGTAAATACAGGGAAGCTTCCACAGCTGAGCCATGTTGAGCGACTCGTGAAAAATGCCCTGGTTGACCGCCGCCTCACCAAAGAAGCAGAGTGCGACTTGGCCCGAATTTCTGTATTTTGCGGCGAAGGCCATTCCTGTTCCGACGCCGATCTGGCCGCCAACGATGCCGTGGCCGCCGTAGAATTCGTGCTCTTTTGAGAACATGTGCATCGACCCGCCTTTGCCGCCGACGCAACCAGTGGCCTTGCCGTAGAGTTCCGCCATTACCGAATCTGGTGAGATCCCCTTGATCATCGCCTGTGCGTGGTCGCGATATGAGGTGACGACCATGTCGGTAGGCTCGAGAGCGAGCATCGAGCCGACGCCGATGCCTTCCTGACCTATATAAAGGTGACAAAATCCGCCGATCTTGCCCATTCGATAGACTTCAGCGCACTTCTCCTCAAAGCGGCGGCTGAGAACCATCTCGTAGAGCATCTTATAAAGAACGTCTTTGTCCGTCTTTTTGATTGCGGCGACCTGCGACTGCTTTCGCTTGTTGTACTCAACGATCGCCTCGTCGACCTCGGCGAAGTTCGCAGCCTGGCGAGTCGCGATCAACGGGTCCATCGTTTTTCCGCTGCCGTTCTTCGCGGCGTCTTCAGTTTTTGCACCAGTTTTCGAACCGGTTGCTGCTCTTGGCAAATCAGTTCCTCCGTAACTCTAAAAGGACGTAATTCAATGGGATAACAAACACACTATTATATGAAAGCGGTTTTCATAGTGCAAAATATCGGGTTTCGCGCTGCCGCTGGCAACGCACGCGAAAATGATATAGTCATAATTGCCTCTATGCGGAAGTTCCTGCTCGGTTTTCTCGCGATATTGACGCTTTCACTCGCCGTTTCGGCCCAGTCGCCGGCGAACTGGGAACTTGTGTCATCGGCGAAGGACAAGGTCCTCAAATCGGGCGAGTCATTGAAGGTTGAACTCAAAGCAACTATCGAAACCGGCTGGCATTTGTACGCGCTCGAGCAGCCCGCCGGAGGCCCCATAGCAACCACCATAAAGGTGACAGAGGGTACCCCATGGGAGATCGACGGGGGGATGTCGTCGGCAAAGCCCGAGGAGAAAACCGACCCGCTTTTCACCGGTACTGACGGCAAACCGCTGATAACAAAGTTTTTTGAGAATGCTGCGTCGTTCGATATACCGTTGAAAGCGACGACGGACACCGCGTTGAATGCAGTGTCGTTGGACGTCCGATTCCAACTTTGTAATGCGACATCTTGTCTGCCGCCGAAAAGCATACGAGTCACTTTTGCAGGGTTTGAGGACGTAAAGAAAACGGCACCACCTAACAGTACTGCACCCGCACCCGCTCCCGCCGCACCGGTAACCGCGACATCTCAGCCGACCGATCTTTGGTCGTTCATCTGGCTAGCCGTAACTTTTGGTGCGATCTCGCTGCTCACGCCTTGCGTATTTCCGATGATCCCGATCACCGTCTCGTACTTTATGAAGCACGCGGACGGCGACCGTGCTCGAACTATCAAGCTGGCGACGGTCTATTCGGCGGGCATCATTGCGACATTCTCACTATTGGGAATGCTGCTCGCGGTGGTTTTTGGGGCTGCAGGGATCAATCTGTTTGCTGCGAATCCGTGGGTCAATCTCGTGATCGCAGCGATCTTTTTGGTCTTTGCATTCAACTTGTTCGGATTCTATGAGATCGCGATACCTTCGTCGGTGCTCACGAAGCTCGATTCACTTACGCGTGCGGAAGAAGGACGCGGCAGCGCTTATGTCGGGGCACTGCTGATGGGGCTGACGTTCACCCTGACGTCATTTACCTGCACATCACCGTTTATCGGGACCATACTCGTCTCTACGGCGAATGGCGACTGGAAGCTTCCACTGCTCGGGATGCTCGTCTTCTCGACTGTCTTCGCGATCCCGTTCTTTATACTGGCGACTGTGCCGCGGCTGCTGAGTTCGTTGCCTAAGTCCGGCGGCTGGCTCAATTCGGTGAAAGTTGTAATGGGCTTTCTCGAGGTCGCGGCTGCTCTCAAATTCCTATCGAACGTGGATCTTGTTTGGGGGGCCGGGCTCAATGCCGCCGGGGCTTTGAATTACGGCAAGATCTTTACACGCGAGATCGTGCTGACGATCTGGGTGGTGATCGGCCTCGCGATCTGCGGGTACATACTTGGTCTTTTTAAATTCAAGCACGATTCTCCTATAAGAAAGATCACGCCCTTGCGTATCGTATTTGCGGGCGTCTTCCTGGCGTTGTCAGGGTACCTAACTACCGGGATCCTCGGACGCAAGCTGGGAGAGCTCGAGTCGTTCCTGCCGCCAAAGAACAAGGAATCGGTGTTCAATGTTCTAGGCGATCGAGCCACCGAGCTTGAATGGATCACTAACCGCTACCCGGACGCACTCTCGAAGGCTAAAGCGGAAAACAAACGAGTCTTCATTGATTTCACCGGCTACACCTGTACAAACTGTCGCTGGATGGAGGCCAATATGTTTGTCCGGCCAGAGGTCCGAGCTGAAATGAACCGTTACGTTCTAGCAAGCCTTTACACCGACGGTGATGGAGACGTTTACGAGCGGCAGCAGCAGATGGAGCAGGATATGTTTGGGACGGTGGCCTTGCCGTGGTATGCGGTGGTTGACGCTGATGGCCGCGCGGTCGCCAGTTTCCCGGGGCTGACGCGAAATCCCGAGGAGTTCGTTGACTTTTTACGCAAAAACGCCAAATAATTAGCCGACGAATGCAGCGATTCCATATCGACAAAGTTGTGCAGGGCCTGCGGAATATCACGGACGAGCGATTCACTTGCGATAACGTCTACGATTTTCTCGATCAGAATCAGATCGACGCTGATTCGATCACAAAGTACTTTTTTTGGAGTCCGAGCTTTTACACTCGTAATCTTATATATAAGGACGAGCGATTTGAGATGATGGCGATCTGCTGGGAGGTCGGGCAGGTCTCGAAGATCCACGATCACGCCGATCAGAAATGCTGGATGACGGTGCCTGTTGGTCGGTTGCAGGGACAGAATTTCGCAGTCGAGGAAATTGATGCTTCTAGCGGCCATTGCAGGCTGTCCAAGACCGACACTTTTGAATTGGCCGACTGTCTCGCCGCAAAGGTCGAGCTTGAGGAACCTGTCCACCAAGTTCTGAATCTTCCGGAATATCAGGAACGGGCCGTGAGCATTCACATCTATTCAAAACCCTACGACGCCTGTAATTCATACTGCCTCGACACCGATACCTTTAAGAGCGTGCCGCTTTGCTACACGAGCATTGACGGAAAGCTTCTGTCAGGCGTTAGCCTCTAAATGGCCAGTCAGACGCGTTATCGTACGGCGATCACCGTCGGACTCATACTCCTTTTCATAGCAACCCGTTATTGGAATTTTACGGCGTCCTGTCTGTGGTTCGATGAGATCTTTAGCGTGCATGCGGCGGACCACACGTGGATCGAGCTGTTCTCATTCGTCTCAAAGGACCTGATCCACCCACCGCTCTTTTACGCCCTGCTCAAATTGTGGATCGCCGCCGGCGGCGAAAGCCTGACTTGGCTTCGCTCGCTGCCGGTTTTCCTTTCAGTGCTTTCGCTCCTGCCCTTCTGGTGGTTATGCCGGCAACTCAAACTAGTATTCTGGACGCGCTGTCTCGCGATCTTTTTGTTCGCCGTGAACGGCTCAGTGATCAAGTATTCACAAGAGGTTCGCGGGTACAGTTTGCTGCTCTGTCTAGGGCTGTATTCGATCGCCCTCTTCACGAACTACTACATTAAGGGCAAGAATTATTTGCCGTTGGTCCTCATCAATGTCCTGCTTATCTACTCTCATTATTTCGGCTGGTGGATCGTGCTCACCGAGGTCGTTGCTGTCATTTATTTTCAACGCATCAAGTGGCGACGGGCGGTATTGATGCTCGGGATATGTGTCGCGGCTTTCGCTCCATGGGCGATCGCAGTTTGGAACGAAGCTGTAAATGGAGCGCTTGCTCAGAACATCGGTTGGATCGAGCGGCCTGGAATTCGCCAATTTGTCGAACTCGCATTCGCGTTTGTCGAGGCTTTTTATGCGCGGATGAGCAGCCTAGAGGTGATGTCGCAATTCAAGGTGACAGTGCCGTTGCTCGCGATCGCTGCTGTTGCTCTGTCGGTATTTGGAGCGCGTCCGAGATCGGATCGCGAGCAGTTGAGCTGGCGGCTGCTGGGCCTTTTTATTGTCCTGCCCATTATATTTGTGACGGCGTTGAGCTGGCTGCTGCCGTACTCGATCTGGGGCACACGGCATTTGATCTATCTCTTTCCGCTTTTTGCCATTTTGCTCGCGATCGCAATAACCCGAGCTGAGGAACGTTGGCTGCGCACAGGTGCCGGAACTCTGCTCCTCTTGTTCGGCGTGTGGGGATTCGTGATCCAGGCGACCCGTGAGGAGCCACGATATTCCTGGTGTATGTGGGATGAAATGTCGAAAGAAGGAGCGGCTGAGCGTCCGGCATCGGTTTACACCGTCGAGGACCTCACGGCCTATCACGTCTGGTTCGCGAATCGTGGCTCAAACACCAGCGTCACAAAGCTGACCGGAACCGACGTTCCCGCAGAAGATAAAGCGTACTTCTTGCCACGCGGGTTTGATGGCGTTGCGAGCCGGTCGATCGATGCCGTAAACGACAGGTCGTTGTGGCTTGCGTATCGGGCACCAGACTACTCCGAATCCGAGCCGCCGCTGCGAAACTTCCTCGTCAAGGGCTACAAGATCGTCGATAAAAAAACGATCCCGGCTGATGGCGAGATCGCGATAATGGTTTTGTTGGAAAAGTAGCTACTTCTTTTTCCAGCGAACGCCGGTAGGCGTGTCTTCAAGAATAATTCCTTGCGAAGCTAATTGATCTCGTATTTCATCCGAACGCGCGAAGTCGCGATTGTGACGAGCCTCCTGTCGCTCGGCGATAAGGCCCTCGATTTCCGCATCGAGCAATTCTTTTTCCTCTGAGCCAAAAATACCAAGTACGGAGTCGAATTTCTTAACAGCCTCGAGCACCGCCGTCTGATCGTCGTTCCTCAAACCGTCGTCCGCCAGAACCGTATTGATCTCGCGGACCATATCATGAATGGCGGCGAAGGCGGCGGCCGTGTTGAAATCGTCGTCCATGGCCGCTTCAAAGTCAGTGAGAGCTTTAGTCACTGAGGCGGCGGCGTTAGGATTTGAACCGTCCAGAACGCTCGCGTCGGCGACCAACGAACGGAAATTTCGCAGGCGCTCGACCGTCGATTCTGCCCCTTGCAATCCTTCGAACGTGAAATTCAGTTGCTTGCGATAGGGAACGGACAGGAGCAAATACCTGATCGCCAGCGGCGAGTAGCCTTGCTCCCGCAAGTCTCTGAAGGTAAAGAAGTTACCTTTTGATTTAGACATCGTGATGTCATCAATCTTTAGGAACTCGCTGTGGATCCAGTACTTCGCGAACAGCTTCCCGGTCGAGCCTTCGCTCTGCGCGATCTCATTCTCGTGATGCGGGAATTGCAGGTCCATTCCGCCTGCGTGCAGGTCGAATGTTTCGCCCAGATACTTCATCGCCATCGCCGAGCACTCGATGTGCCAGCCGGGACGACCTCGTCCAAACGGGGCGTCCCAACCGGGTTCTTCGCCCTCGCCAACGAGTTTCCAGAGTGCGAAGTCGCGGGCGTCTTCTTTGTCGTACTTGTCGGTGTCGACACGATCACTACCGCCGGCGATGTTGCCTTCGAATTTTATCTTCGAGAGTTTGCCGTACTCGGGAAATGCCGCAATGCGGTAATAGATCGAGCCGTCGGACTCATACGCGTGACCGTTGTCGAGCAGCTTTTGAATGATCGCGATCATCTCAGGGATGTGATGCGTCGCCCGTGGGATGATCTCAGGGCGCTCGTTGCCCAACGCGTCAAAATCCTCCAGGAAGTATTCAGCAAAAGGTCCCGTGAATTCGTCGATCGTGATATTTTGAGCCGCGGCTTCGTTGATGATCCGGTCGTCGATGTCCGTCAGGTTCATCGCGTGCGTGAGGTCGTAGCCCTTGAACTTCAAATAGCGCCGAAGAATGTCGCCAAAAATGAACGTCCGGAAATTGCCGATGTGGGCAAAGTTCCATACCGTCGGTCCGCAGATATACATCCGGACCTTGTTGCCGTCGATCGGCTGAAACTCCTCGACCTGGCGAGATAACGTGTTAAAGAAACGAAGCATAAATTAGCGAACGGGCAAGAACTCGTACTGGATGGTGTATTGGGCTATGCGTAGTTCTCCCAGCACATTTTTGGGGCGGAACGCCGAAGCACAAGCTGCCTGTTCCACCGAACTTCTAAATATTCTATTTCCATCCAGCATCTTTGCATAAATCACCTTTCCGGTCTTATCAACAACGACCGCAACTCTTATGGTGCTAATTTGCTGAAGCTTTCCTGCTGCCGATGGATAATGAGGCTTGCGCAGGCTCGCAGGACAGCTAGATGTACCGCCCCATTCGCATTGACTCGCGAGGATAATTCCCGGTTCGAGTTTTTGCTCCGTTTGGCCTGTGCGTTCTTGACCGAAAAACGCACGTACCTCGTTACGGTAAGACTTCTCACATGCGAATTTCTCTTGCGCTTGATCGCTCTGTCCCGAGATGGACAAAGTCATCAAGAACATCGCGGCGAGTAAGATGGCCTTCATAGAAATTCGTCCGCTCTTCAGAGCCGGCAAACACATACTATTGATTCTCAACTGGTTGGGCTTCATTGCAATCGCCGGTGGTGCAAAAATAGATTACTGTCTGTCTTTTTGAAGAGGAGCTATGAAACAGAGCTTCGCATGAGCGCTTTTGCAGTGTAGACCGCATTATAGGAGATCCGTTCACGGCGCGAGCATATATTGGCTTGCCTCTCTTGTTGACTAGCACATGAACCGCAATAAATCCCTGACCGATTGTTTTTCGGCTGAACGCGGGTAGAGGTCTTTGGATCAGGTAACCCAGGACGGCGCAGTTATTGTGGCACATGCTGCTTCCTAGAACCCGGTGAAGCGGATTATGTGAAAAAAAGGCGTTTACATTTTTCCTGTCTGATTCCAGACAAGCGAAAGAGCCGTAATCGACGTCTTTCTCGAACAACTTGCTTTCCCAGGTATCGCCCCCTGCCGTGTTTGCCTGAGCAAAAAAACTCGCAGTAAGGCCGATAATGAATACCATCGTGAGCATGAGCATTTTCATAATCCTTCGACAGATCTAGGCCTCGGTTTGTTCCCGCCTATTTTAGGTCGCCCTCAATAAACTTCGCCCTTGCCTCATCGGAGAACAAAAACTCCCTGGAGTAAAACCTCAATGGATAGTCCGTATCGTAAAGCTCGACGAGTTCATTCGCCTTGTCGAGCAGGGAAGTACCATTTTTCGACGCGTTGAAATCCGACACGGTCCGCATCCAAAAGATAGTCAGCGTCTCGTGATACGGCATCTCCTTGCCGAGGTCTAGGTTAAAGCCCTCGGTCAGCAGCTTGAAGATGCCGTCGCGCATTTTCGTCGTGGCGGTGTCGAAATCATGTAGCGACAAATAGTGCAGAGCAACGGTCAGATGCTCCGCGTGTTTCCATTTTTCGCGGGGGATCGATACGTCCTCAAAAGTGCGCACAACCTCCGCGATCTCTTTTTCGTCTCTAAACTTACTCATCTCTCAATTCCTCTAATCCAAATCTCTCGATGATCATCGTCGCTGCCTCGTCGGGCGAAATGTCGGATGTGTCGATCACCAGCGTCTCGTCTGCAAAGTCGGGATGAACCGAAAACAACAGATCTTCCCCTCGCTGCCGGTCGACGGATGCTGGGTCTGTAAGCTTTCGGATGCGCACGCGAGACTCGTCGGTGATCCGTTGCTTGCGGATCTCGTCGCGCGAATTTACGTAGACCGCGTGGACCTCGCCACCGTTCTCACGCGAGGCGGCGACGAGCTGACGATAGTATTCGTCGTCCTGGTCCTTTGCGTAACAAAACGTGTGGATCAGGTCGATATCCTGACGAGCTGCCTCGGCGATGATCTCGATGCGAAGCTTCGAGTTGATGTCCCAAAACGCGGGCGTGCCAAACTCGAATACCTGTTCGGTACAAGCGATCGTCAGGTGGTTGTGAAACACCCTGAAATACGTCCGCATACTAACTGCGTTCGCAACCGTCAATTTGCCCGCCGCGGGCGGTCCGTGAATGATTATCAGCTTCATAACAAATAAAAAAGCCGCCGGAATTCGGTCCGACCGCTTTCCTCACAAAGTTCTGATTGTTGGCTCAGGCGGCCATGATCTGGGCCTCCTGATCGATATCGTCCATGAAGAGATACTTGCGCCACTCAGGACGGTTCTCCGCGTAGTGACAAAGCAGCACGTGGTCGAGGCCGAGCCGAAGCAGCTTTTGCGAAGTCAGCAGCGGCATACGCGCCTGCTCTGGCGTGCGATTCCCCTTACGCTGGTTACATTTGACGCACGCGGTCACCAGATTCTGCGGCGTCGATTCACCACCTTGGGCACGCGGAAATATGTGATCGAGCGTCAGGTCCTTCGCATGACGGTGTTCGCCGCAATACTGGCAGCGGTATCGATCGCGAATGTAGATCCGTGCCCGTTTCATCGTAGTCTCGCGACTGTTTCGGCGAACGTGGATGTAGTGTCGCAGCCTCACGACCGACGGAACCGGGAACGTCGTTGAGGGCGAATGCAGCACATTGTCACCGTCATTCTCCTCGACAAAGATCGCTCCGCGGAACCAAAGGCACACAGCGCGCGCTACGCCCACCGTGCCAAGCGGCTCGTATGAAAAATTCAGCAATAGTACGCGTCCGGTGAGCAAAACCTTAGGTCTCCTCAAATAATCAGATGTAATTTAATATCAAACGCCCATAAACGCAAGCACTATATATAGTTACGTAACAATTTTGTTCACCTATTAGTCGAATGAAGGGCCGCGAATGTGTGCCCGCGTACAGACGGCTGATCTCGATTCGGGTAAATTTTGAAACACCACGAGAACCGAAAGGAGGTCAGTATGCCAAAAAGAGTATTCGCGATCATCGTCCTTGCGATCATCCTGGCCGCGGCGGTGATCGTAGCCGCTATATCAAGCGGAGCGGGAGACACAGCCGGATTATTTGATCCGACGCCGACGCCGCGGACATCTCCGTCACCATCTCCGTCACTGGCGCCGACTCCGCCCCCGGACGAGCCACTGACGCCGCCGACAATTCCGACAATTACGCCGATGTCACCGACGCCTTCGCCGATAACGACCCCGTCGGGTGCTCCGACACCTATCCCGGACGAGCCACCCATGGCAACGCCCACACGACAGCCTTAAAAAAGGCTGAGATCTTTTGAATTAGAGAGGCGGGTTTTACGGCCCGCTTCTTCTGATTTTGACTGTCCGGCTCGCGGGTCATACACTTCAGGTACACCGACAAACCCGAAAAGGAGAACGAGTTATGAAGATCGTGATGATCATTTTTCGTACATTGATGGGACTGTTATTTTTGTTCTCTTCGATCACATTCTTTTTGAAAATGATCCCGACGCCCGACATACAAGGGCCCATAAAAACCTTTAACGATGGGCTTGCAGCCGCGGGATATTTTCTACCTTTGTTAAAGGGGACCGAGCTTGTTTGCGGTCTTCTCTTCGTTATCGGCAGGTTCGTGCCGCTTGCCACGGTAGTTATTGCGCCCGTGATCATCAATATTTTTTGTGTGAATATGTTTCTCTTTCCGGTGATGCCCGGGCCAGTGTTCGCGATATTTCTTGTCCTCGCGAATATTGTGGTGGCGTACTATTATCGGGATGCATATCGCGGATTGTTGAGATCAAAGCCGGCGTGATACGGTTTCCGATCTGAAAAATTCATACGTTAAAGAAGGTTTGTTCTTTGGCGGCGTTCTAGTCGTCTTGGCAAGCCTTTTTGCGTTTATCCAGTACGCTGACGCGAATAACGGAGTATTCCTTTATCTAAATCAAACCACCCGTCCCTTTGGCGACACATTTTGGGAATGTGTAACGGTCCTAGGCGACGGTCTGATCGGATGTTTGCTGGTCGCGCCTTTTATTCAGCGGCGTCCACGGATCGTTTTGAGTACGCTGGCCGCTGGGCTGATAGTTCTTGGCATTGTTCAAGCCGTCAAATATTTTCTCGGCGGATTGCCGCGGCCTGTGCTTATTATTCCCGCGGACCAAATGCACTATTTCGGTCCGTATGTCGCGATGAATGCGTTTCCGTCAGGCCACTCGGCGACGGCTTTCATGCTCGCGGGGGTCTTGGGGCTCACTTTCAGATCATGGGGGTTGCGAGTTCTATTCGTGATACTCGCATCGATCGTAGCCCTCTCGCGAGTCGCCGTCGGAGCTCACTGGCCGGTCGATATTCTCGGCGGCGCATTTCTTGGTTGGAGTGCCGCCGGTGTCGGCTATTTGATCGCGCAACACTCAAAATACTCGGATATTAAGGCGACGCGACTGATCTTTGCCCTCGCATTGCTGGCGGCGGCTGTGTCGATATTCTTTTACGACGTGACGCGATATCCGGGAGCTTACTGGTTATTGAGAACAATGGCGGTTGTCGCGATCGTCGTATTGGTCAGGACGATCTGGTTGGAATTTCATACGTCCGAAAAGAGCGGAGAGGAACCCTCCGCTGGAGAAGCTCCTACCCCTTAACGCAGATAACCTGCTTTAGCTCGGCGACGACCTCGACGAGATCGGACTGAGCACGCATGACCTCCTCGATGTCCTTGTAAGCACCGGGTATCTCGTCAATGACGGCTTTGTCCTTACGGCACTCGACACCGGCGGTCTGCTTCTCTAGGTCGTCGCGAGTGAATTTTGCCTTCGCCTTGGTACGCGACATTTTGCGTCCCGCACCATGCGAACACGAGTTGAACGACTGCGGATTTCCCAGACCCCGGATGATGAACGATTTCGCTCCCATCGAGCCCGGGATAATTCCGTAACGTCCCGCCTCGGCGTTGATCGCACCCTTTCGGGTAACGTAAACCTTCTCGCCGAAATGTTCCTCGCGTCCGACGTAGTTGTGATGACAGTTGACCGTGATCTCAGGATCGAACTCGCCTGACGCGTTGAACATTCGGTTGAATGAACGCAGCAGTCGAGTCATCATGATCTCGCGGTTCCTCATCGCGTACCTCTGGGCCCATTCGAGGTCGTGCCAATAGGCCTTGAACTCATCGGTACCCTGGATGAAATACGCGAGTGCAGGATCGGGAAGAGTGCTGAGATCGTGCAGCGTTTTCGCCGTGGCGATGTGACGCGTCGCAACCTCATTACCGATGTTTCGCGAGCCCGAGTGCAGCATCAGCCAGACGTGGTCATCAGTATCGAGGCAGACCTCGATAAAGTGATTTCCGCCCCCGAGCGTACCAAGCTGCTTCATCGCTCTTTTGCGACGGTCCTGAACCCCGGTGTGGAGCTCGCCAAAATCGGCCCAGCCCGTCCACTCGTTAGACTCGTCGACGGGATCGCGATAGTCGTTGAACCCAACCGGGATCGCACGCTCGATCTCGTGACGAAACTCCGCCATCTTGCGATCGAGAATTCCCGACTTGAACGGCGTCTTGACCGCCATCATTCCACAGCCGATGTCTACACCGACCGTGGCGGGAATAACGGCATCCTTCGTCGCGATGACCGAACCGACCATTGAGCCGATCCCGAGATGGGCGTCAGGCATCAGTGCAACGTGCTTAAAAAGGCACGGCAGGCGCGAAACGTTGCGAAGCATTTTATGCTCGTCAGCCGACATCTCATGGGTGACCCACGAGAGAACATCGGCCTCGGCTCCGCTGATATTTAGTTTGTTGTATGACATTTTGTGAACCTCCTTTAATTGTATAAATGCCCGGACGACAAATAGATGAAATGACAACGCGGCAGGAATCGAACCTGCTTTTCCGACAAAGCTATTGCCGGCGACTTCCTCAAAGTCCACGTCCACTTTTGAATGTAGTCATTTCTGCATTCGTCCAAGTGGGCGACAAGAATTGTCATGATCCGGGTTGTTGTTAAGACAATGTAATCATGACCGCATTCGCCCAGGATGCCGGCGACAAGAGTGAGTGAGAGATCCGCCCTGACAATGTCAGGATGGGCGAGGTTCGAACTCGCTATACCGTAAAGGTAGTAACCATGTACTCCCACAAGCATTCGCCGAAAGTAAATGTTCGAGGCAAATGCTTGCCTCGAAGCTAAATATCTGTCCTATCGATCGCGTTGACCCAGTGGTCGGAACCTCCCTTGTCGCTTGCAAATTCGGCGACCACCGTGAAGACCTGATCGGAAAATCCACCGACATTCAGGATGTCTGCCCGACTATAGGCTTGCGTGTGACCGTAAGGCTGAATATCGATACAAACGAGTTTTGCCTTCGGATTGCGCGATTTGAATTCGCTCCATTGCTTCATCGTTTCAGTACCCTTATTCCAGGACCGATTTGAGTCCATCCACGACTCGTTATCGGAAACGTAGACGACCAGATCGCCCTTCGCCTTGCGGCGGTTCAGCTCATAAAGCGGAGCGGAACAGCTCGTTCCCCCGCCGCCGACGGCTGCGAGTTTCTGCGCATTCGTCATGACCGAGTCACGCGGGTTAAGAATTACGTCGACCACACGATTCTCAAACGGCAGAACTTCAGCTGTTGGATTTTTTCGAAGAATGGCTGACGCGAACAAACCTGCGATGTCGATACAACGGATCGCAGATGTCGCACCCCGGCGAATTCCGGTCGCAGCCGAACCCATCGATCCCGAAACGTCGGGCAGGACGCACGTGAAAAACTTGGTCAGGGCGGCAGGATTTGAACCTGCGAACACTTGTTTCCAAAACAAGCCCGTCTAGCCATCTGCGGAACGCCCTGCTGAATTGAGGTTGGCTTCGGGTCAAGGATTCGAACCTCGATCTACTGGTTCAGAGCCAGTTATCCTCCCGGTTAGACGAACCCGAAAAAAGATTGGTGAAGACGGAAGGACTCGAACCTACAACCTGCTGATTCGTATTCAGCTGCTCTGATCCGTTGAGCTACGTCTCCACGAAAATTTGAAAAATGCATCGGGAAGGATTCGAACCTTCGCAGCTCATTCGAGCGACAGTTTTACGGACTGCTAACCCTCACCAACGGGCGGCCGATGCGTACTTGCGTTTAGGTTGTCAAACATCAAAAGAAAAGGAGCAGCTACCCTCGGGTTCCAATAACCCGGCGTAACCGCTCCTTGAGCATCTTTGAACGCGTTTATTCGCGTCCTCGTCTTTCGATGTTTCGGGAGCGGGAACGCCGCTCCCGCTGTTTTAGATCAATTGTTCCGAGCGATCGCTACCGCTCGATTTGGGCTGATAATTCTCGACGCCGAGACATGGCCACAGTTGCGCTCGCACGGCTAAACCGGTCCGCGCATTTCTAAACGCGGATGTGCCGATGAGCACCTGTTGGCTATGTATCGAACTTCGAATCATTAATTCACTCCCAAATTGATCGTCCGACTCGCGGACGAAGTTGCAATCCTGCCACAGGAAAAAATTCCGTGTCAAGCATTTTTTTCAAACGGGTGAAAAAAAGTTGTCTGTCGCTAGAAGTGTCGGAAGCCACGCGGCTCGAGTCGTGAGACAGTCGAACCGTCGCTGATCTCGATGACGCCAGGTTGGTCCGTGATCTCTCCGATCCGGGTGATTTCCGGTAGGCCGGCGATACCAATTGCGGCAGGATCGGCGGTGAAGAGCAGACCAAGATCTTCGCCGCCGTGGAGAGCCATTTCTAGGGCGGTAGCGGGGTCAAAACAGGTGGCGAGATAGGAGTTGATCGGAAGCAATTGGGCGTAGATCTTGGCGCCAACTCTGCTAGACTCGCATAGGTGATGTAGGTCGGAGGATAGTCCGTCGCTGACGTCAATCATAGCCGTACATAACCCTAATGATTGTAATTGTTTAGCGAATATAACTTCAGGCGTCGGGCGAAGCTGTTTTTCAACAAGATCTCCACAGTTCTCCCGCCCGGAGAGTAGCAATTCCAGTCCACCGGCCGCACCTCCCAGAGTGCCCGTTATGTAGACGCCATTGCCCGGTTTTGCTCCAGAGCGGAGAATCGCTTGTCCTTTAGGTACTTCGCCAATCACAATTGAGTCAAAAACCAGCTTTTCAGCCTTTGAAATGTCACCTCCGACGAGTTCTACGCTATATTCGCGAGCTAATTCGTGCCAGCTTGCGTAAAATCTATCGAGAAAATCAGTTTTCCACAGGTTTTCCGCAACCCCTATGGAAAGAAGGGCAAATTTGGGCTCGGCGCCCATTGCGGCGATGTCAGAGAGGGAAACGGCCAGGGTTTTATGGCCCAAGAACTCAGGTTTCGTCCATTCCAGCATGAAATCTATGTCCTCAACGAGCATATCTGCCGTGATGACCTGATCCGTTTTGTCGTCCTTAGGAAGAACGGCGCAGTCGTCGCCTATGCGGTCGAGGCCATACTTGGACTTCATCTGATTTATGAACTCAAATTCGCTACGCATCAATGTTTTACAAGTTGACACAAGTGCCTTAAATGCATAGAATAACGGCGAAACTTTACAAGAAACTTTAACACACCCTCACTTGAGATGGCACTTGAACCCGTTGTAATCCCCGAGAAGATCTACTTCAAGATCGGCGAGGTCTGCGAGCTGGTCGGCGTACAGGCCCACGTTCTGCGATACTGGGAGACGGAGTTCCCGATGCTCTCACCGCAAAAGAACAAATCCGGCCAGCGAAGCTACCGTCGTCGCGACGTCGAGATCGCCCTCCGGATCAAGCAGCTTCTCTACAACGAGATGTTCACGATCGCCGGGGCGCGAAAGAAGCTGCAGGGCGAGGCTCACGGCGGACGAAGCAAGGCGGTGATAGAGGCGGCCGCCACTGAACCCGTCTCAAAGACCGACCATATAACAGCTCCGACCCTTTTCGACGATCATCCGACGCCGTTGGATGGGCGGGGAGACGGTGCGGCGTTAAGCGGCGAACAGCGTGACGCTCTCAAGCTTTTGGCCGCGCATCTTCTCGAACTTAGGGAAATGCTCAAGCCAAAACCCCAGCAATAGCGGGTTGTTTGACATTCGCCGGTCGTAAAATTACTCTAAAAAATCGACATTCGGGACGTAGCGCAGTCTGGTAGCGCGTTCGCTTGGGGTGCGAGAGGTCGCTGGTTCAAATCCAGTCGTCCCGACCAGTAAATACGGGGCTTTCGCGGGTTCGCGAAGGCCCCCGTTTTTTCACGATCAAACGATCCTTTCAGATTCACGGAAATAACGCTGGCGTGACGCAACCGTTTGCGAGGGTTCTTCGTCTGTAAGGATAAGCACATCTATCGGCCGGATGGGAAATGTATCTCTTGTTGCCTCACAAGCTGAAAAACGTGCAGAAGTCGTAACCAAGAACGACGGTTTACCCAACAAGATCGCAAAATTTGCCATACGGGGGTGCAGGTCTAGTGACTATATTTCGCAGGTCGTTCGTCTTTATTTTGCTGCTGGTACTGCTTACCGCTGGGGTTGCCGTTAGATCCAACATTCTTGGAGGAAACGACAAAGTTGAACCGCTCACATTGTCGGCAAATACGGACACCACGGAAGAGTTTTCCGATAACGAGCCGGCGGTCCTCTACAGGATCGTCCAGCACGGCATCAACGATCCTGTGTGGAAGATATCGATAAGTGGAAAGGGATTCGCGGGCTTGGACAAGCCTCTTCGGCTGCGGTTGGAGAATTGGGGCGAGTGGCAGGACGTGGATGATTACTATCTGCGGGAGCTGACGGCGAAACCTGCGATCAGACGCGATACAAGTAAGGCAGGCGAGTTTTTGCTCGATGTTCCCACTGGTTGGGACGGTGCTTTTGAAGTCTCATATACGATCCCCATTGCGCGCGTCGGGTCGGCTATCAATAAGCGGTTACACCTTCTACCGTCATGGAATGAATATGCCGCCGGCGGATACTCCGTCAATACGCTTATGCATGTGGATGCCGGCGACCGCGCTATCCGGCGCATCGCCCAAATCGTGCCACCCAAAGGTCTCTTCGTTGCGTCCGGTTGGGGCGGCCTCAGCCGGGGAGAACAGAAAGCTCCGATCCTGGGACCTGCAAATGAGATGGATAACACGCCTATTTTGATAGGGATGCCGTCCAGACAGCACATAGAAAAACACGACGGAGTCGCCTACGAAGCAGTTCAGTTTGGTCCCGGAAATGACCTCACGGCAGATGCTTTGCAAGTGGCCAAGGCAGTCGTTTCATTGTATGAACGGCACAGTGGATACTCTTCTAAACAGCCCGTCCGTATTTTTTTCGTTGCGAAACCCGGGGGAGCGACCGGCCTGCGGTCTGCGTTTATTTCCACCTACGATCCCGATGACAAATGGTTGACGCCAGCCTTCAAGCATTTGATGGCTCATGAACTCTTTCACAGGTGGCTCGGTGCTGATTTCGTACGCGCCAACGAAGCCATTGCATGGTTTCATGAGGGCTTTACGGATTATCTGTCACTGTGGCACTGTGCTGCCGCCGGTGTCATCGACTACGATTACTTTTCGAGTCGAATGAGCGCCATCGATGCGGAGGCTCGACGGGCGTCCGCTTACCGTAAGGTCTCCTTCGCACAGGAAGGAGTTCGGTGGCGCTCCGGCTCGAATGAAGAACTTGCCTATCGCGGCGGTGCTGTCTTGGCATTTTTGATCGATGTCGAACTGCGCAAACAGGGACGGCCCGGATTGATGCAGATGATCGCAGACCTGGGGGCGCAGAAGTCCGCGGAACCGGTCACTCTAAGCAGGATCCGCGCGTGGATGGAAGAACACGGGCTGGGGTCGATCTATAAAACACATGTGGAAAGTAAAGGGCTTCCGCCGATCGGTGACCTTCTTGCTGTCGCCGGGTTTTCGCCGAAGGAAGTCCCTGTCGAACTCACTTACTTTGGCATTCGTGAGGAAAACGGTTGGATCGTCGAGCTTGATCCCGAAGGGCCTGCGGCAAAGGCCGGGTTCCGTGTCGGCGATCAGTTCATTGGGCGGTATCCCGGTTACAGGTCGGAACGCGTAAGCGTTAGTGAGCAGGTGACGACGAAATTCCGGTACGCGTTGGAGATCATAGAGCCAGGCATTGCCGGCACCTCGCTTGATGTGAAAAGAGGGAAGGAGGAATTGACCATCCGCGTTCAACCCTCTCTGATCCAGGGCGGCCTGGCAAGCCGGTACGAAGCAGACGTACCAAAACTGAAAAAGTTTTTTGCGTTCCAACCTGAAAAGACCGATTCTGGAAATGAGAATTTCATTGGCCGACTACAGGACCAAAAGGTGCGGCCTCTCGTTTTCTTTCCGCAAATTTATGGTTACTGATCAACTCAATAGCAATACGGCGGAAATTTACACGTAGCTTTTAGGATCGTTTGGGACGCAACAGGGAGCCGGTTCTAGCCCAGTCGCCCCACTATTAAAAAAGGCCTTCGGTTGTCCGAAGGCCCTTTTTTTGCGGCTCGCAATCATCGAGCTAGTCCGGTTTAACGGTAAGGTAGATGGTCGAGCCGCGACGAGAGATCAGCAGAAGAATTGGATTACTGCCCGACGCCGCTAGTGCCGCTTGGACATCTGCCACGGAATTCACCGGCTTTTTGTTGATCTCGAGGATCACATCCCCTCGAGAGACACCCTCCTCTGCAGACGGGCCATTCGGATCGACCTCGGTGACGACCATTCCTTCCTTGTCGGAGTCGAGGCCGAGCTGCTTAGCAGTCTGGGGCGTGACGGGCTGCAGGCTGAGGCCGAGTTTGCCGCCCTCGTTCTGTGGGCCGGGGGCATCCTGATCGTTTTGCGAATTAGGACCTGTCTTGTTGTCGGCGGCGGTGAACTCATCAAGTGTCGCGCTAATCTCTTGTTCTTTACCATCACGAACAATTGTGAGCTTGACCGTTGTGCCGGGTGCAGTGCTGGCGACCTTGTTGCGAACGACATTACTATCGTCAACCTTCTCGCCATTGATCGCGGTGATGATATCACCTCGCTTGATCCCCGCCTTATCGGCGGCGCTGCCGCCCTTAACGTTGCTTACAAGCACCCCGGAACGGTCCTTAATATCCAGTGCCTTCGCGGTGTCCTCAGTAATGTTCTGGATATTGACGCCGAGCATTCCGCGATGGACCTTGCCGTCCTTAAGAAGCTGCTCCATGACCGACTTGGCCATATTCGACGGGATCGAGAACGCGATGCCGATATTGCCGCCGCTAGCTCCGCCCGGCGAAAGTATCTGCGAGTTGATGCCTATAAGCTCCCCATTGAGGTTTACTAGCGCTCCGCCCGAATTGCCGCGGTTGATAGGGGCGTCCGTTTGAAGGAAGTCTTCAAAGCTCTGGCCGTCGCTGAGACCTGTTCGGCGGCCTTTCGCCGAGATGATGCCGGCGGTGACCGTTTGGCCTATGCCGAGGGGATTCCCGATCGCAAGGACGATGTCTCCAACTCGCACCTGGTCAGAGTCGCCTAGCTTAAGCGACGGAAGATTCTCGGCTTCGATCTTGATCACGGCAAGATCGCTAGGCTGATCCGAGCCGATCACCTTTGCGGTAAAAGCCTTATTATCACTCGTTGTAACAGTGACCTTATCGGCCCCATCGATGACGTGATAGTTGGTCAGGATCGTGCCATTGGCATCGACGATCACACCTGAGCCAAGGCCGCGCTCGATCTGCGGCCGCTGATTCTGCTGGGGAACCTGAAATTGTCTAAAGAAATCATCACCGGGCGCCTGAACCTTCGAGGCTTTGTCCTTATGCTCGATCTCGATCCGGACGACTGCCGGCGAAGTGCGATCGACGACGTCGGCGTATGAGGTGCGAACACCGTCCACCACAACAGGGGCCGGCGGTGCGGCGGGGGCCGCGGGGGCGTCGGATCCAAAAAGGCCCGATTTGCAACCGGCGGACAGGCCGACCGCGATCAACAGAGAACCAACAAAGATCTTATTAATGAACATTGCAAAATAACTCCAAGAAACTCGAATTTCGAGACTGCCTTCAAAGAAAAGCCTATCAATATGCCGTTTGTTTTACGAGAGTAAACTCAGCGCAGTTCGAGATTATTTTGATGCGATCAGCCCGAGGAAAGTTTCGGCGTCTGCCCGTTAAAGATATAGGCGAGCGATTTATACACAAGTTTTGCACAAAGGAAGGCCGGTGAATCGTAATTCTCGACGTAAGAATATTCCACAAGGTCCATGCCCACAACTCTTTTCTTTTCAGCAAGTTTCCGTATGAGAGTTAGAGTTTCGTACCAGCCCAAGCCACCGGGCTCTGGGGTACCGGTGGTAGGTATTATGCTTGGGTCGAGTCCGTCAATATCGATGGTCAGATAAACCTCGTCGGTCAGGCCGTCGATCGCGTCCTCTATCCAGTCGGTACGTCCTACAATATCCCGGGCCCAGAAGATCCGGGTCGGAAGACCTTCATTTAGGGACCTTGCTTCGTCACCTGAGATGGAGCGAATTCCAACTTGGGCAGAAGGGATCCTCATATCTTTGACCACACGGGCCATGATCGATGCGTGTGAGTGCGGCGTGCCGTCGTAGGTGTCGCGAAGATCGGCGTGGGCATCGATCTGCAGAACGCTAATGTTTGAGTATTTTTCCTTGTGAGCCTGAATGACAGGGGCTGAGATCGAATGCTCTCCTCCAAGCATGCAGACGAACTTGTCGTTGGCGAGCAGCTCTTTGGTCTCTTCGTAGAGTGAGGACATCATCTTCGCCGGATCCTCGATCGACTTGAACTCAGGAAGTGTATGAATGCCGATCTTGTACACCTCCGAATCCGTCTCTTCGTCGTAAAGCTCCATATTGCGCGAGGCGTCAACGATCGCCATCGCACCGCTGCCGGTGCCGGTGCCATATGAAACGGTACCTTCATAGGAGACGGGCCAAACAAGCACGCGCGCGGAATCGAACGAGGAGTATTCCTCCTCGTCGATACCGCCGAAATTCATCGGCAAATTTGCCGATTCTGACATAAGTCTAGGGAACGTCGATCGACATATCACGGCCCGAGAAACTGAAGGTCGGACGCTTGCGTCCCTTCATGAACTTCGCGGCTGTTTGCGAAAGAGCGGTGATGATCATGGGTAGAGCGATCGATGGGTCGCATGGGACATAGGCGGTGATCGCTCCCTTCGCCATCTTGCCGAAGATCGAGGTGCCCGAACCACCATAGGAAGGTGTGCGGATCTCGAGCGGCGAACAATCGGTTGCGATCGAAATATGGTATTTGTGTCCACGAACGTGGTTGCGTGCTATATATGATGCAAGTTCAGCAACATTCACCATATCCTGGCTGCCCGAACTGCCTAGCGTGATCATCGCGGAATTGCGAGTACGATGAGCGATCTGCATCAATTCCAGGATGTCCTGCGAAACGTCGAATGACATTGAGATCTTCTTCTCGAACTTCGCTCGGGCAACACCGATCCCGATCTCGGAACCAGGCAGATCCGGACAGTAGATCGGGATGCGCGATTTATAAGCAGAGGTCAGGATGCCGTCCTCATGAGCGATCTCGGATAGTTCTCGGCCCATTAGCAATAAGAATTCACGGATCGAATAAGGCCGGCTGTGCTCGAGCTGATTGATCACGCTGCCGATCCACTCGTCGGCTTCCTGGTACTCCTCGCGGTTGGCGATCACGTCACCAATACGCATAACATCCGCGGCCTCAAGCTCCTCGTCCAGCATGCTGGGATGGGCCTGATAGTGATTGCGGCCTAGGATCTCGTGAATGTCGTTGTAAAGCACGCGGCCCGAGACGATGATGACGTCGACAAAGCGGTTCTTGATAACGTACGCGAGCAAGCGGCGCATCCCTGAAGTTATCAGGTTTCCCGTGCCGCATAGATAGATCGTCGCGTTGTCATCCAGCATATCGAGCCAGATACGATGGGCTTCCGCGATCTGCTTTGCTCCAAAACCGGCTCCTTCCATTTTTTCCAAAAGGCCCGCAACCGAACGGTCACGGTCGATCGGGACCGGCCGCGTCGGGACGGTCAAAAACTTCGAAGCCTTTGTTTTCTTTTGAGCTACCATAATTTTTTCACCAGACTATGTACGTGTCGGTGTCGCTATTGTTTACGGACACCATTCGGGGTCAGGTACGTGTAACTTTCGACCTGATCCTCATAAAACTCTATTACCCTGCTTCCGTCGGCATTCGAAAGTTTGCCTTCCTTAATACGTTGAAGCACACTCCGGCGGAACGTATCGTGTAGTGAGCTTGTATCGAATCTCACTGCCGAGACTGCATCGCCCAGCGAGGCACCGTAGATCACTTTATTGATGATGTAACCATCCTCGCCGATATGAACGTGAGCTTCGTGCGGAACTCCGAAGAGGTTGTGATTGTTACCCATAACCTCCTGATATGCTCCAACAAGCATCATCGCGAGATAGTAGGGCTCACCCTTAACGAGCTTGTGCAATTCGAGCACGGGTTTGACGTCGTGCAAGTCCACAAACTTGTCAACAATACCGTCTGAATCGCAGGTAATATCGCATAGCGTAGCATATTCAGCAGGCTTTTTGTTGAGTTTATGGATCGGGATGATCGGGAACAGCTGTTCGAGTGCCCAGTTGTCGGGCATCGATCGGAACACGGAGAAATTCGCAAGATATTTGGCGCACATCAGGCGGCGAAGGTCATCAAATTCCTCCGAGACGTATTTCTTGAGTTGTGCGTACTGATCCGCCTTTTCGCAAATATCCCAAAAGAGGACCTCGCCCTTCCCCTTAGCCTCAAGGTCGATCAGACCGAGGTTGAACATCGAGAATAGATCCTCTCGGAGCTCAAGGGCGTCGTGATAATACTCGCGATAATTCTTGGCATTTATGGTCGCACGCAGGTCATGAAGCTCGTGAACGACCTGAGGATCGTCCTTTGAAAGCTCCATCTCGGTAAGGCTTTCGACAACGGTCTCTATTTCATCCTGAATATTCGTCACGAGGATCGCGTGATACGCGGACATGTAACGGCCGCATTCCTGAATGATCGTTGGATGCGGGACGTTCTCGTCATCGCATACTGTTTTGATGACATAGATCACGTCGTTAGCGAACTCGCGTGCGTTGTAGTTTGCAGACGATTCGAAGGAAGTTCGCGAGCCGTCATAATCGACTGCCATGCCGCCGCCGACGTCGAGGTATTCAATGGGGATCCGCATCTTCCGGATCTTCGCGTACGTCCGGGCGGCCTCTTTCATGGCGTTTTTGATCCGCTTGATATCGGTGAGTTGCGAGCCGATATGAAAGTGCAGGAGCCGCAGCATATCGGTTCGCCCGGCCTCTTGAAGGCGTCGGATCACCTCGAGGATCTCTGTCGTCGTCAGGCCAAATTTAGCAGCTTCTCCGCCACTCTTTTCCCACTTTCCGGACCCTTTTGAATAGAGTTTTACGCGGACGCCGACCATCGGAAGATCAGCGTCCGGATCATCCGAAAGCGTCTGCTCGGCGATGGCAAGCGTGTGGTCGAGCTCACTAAGCTTCTCAATGACGATGACGACGTTCTTGCCGGCCGCAGCACCGGCAAAAGCAAGCTGCACAAACTCTCGATCCTTAAAGCCATTAAGGACCAGGAGACTCTCTTTGGTCTGCTCTAGCCCGAGTGCTGCGTACAACTCGGCCTTTGAACCGGCCTCCAGCCCAAAGTTGTATTTCGATCCCTCGCGGAGATATTCCTCGATGACGGCGCGATTTTGATTGACCTTCATGGGGAATACGCAGAGGTGACCGCCCTCGTACTCGAATTCGCGGATGGATTTCTTGAACGCAGTTTGAAGTTTACGGATCTGGCCGGTGATCAATTGCGGAAAGCGAAGAAGGACCGGCGTGTCTACGCCGCGTTTACGGAGGTCGTCAACTATCTCTTTTACATCGGCTGTAAAGCTCTCGTTCTCGGGCGCCTGGACAATGAGGTTCCCCTTTCGATTTACGCCGAAATAATCGGCACCCCAATTCTCGATGCCGTAGGTCTCTATACTTTGCTCGATGACTGAACTCAATTTTCTCTCGGTCTCCCGGCGACGTCCCGTCGCAGGGTCAAAAACGTATAGCTTATAAAAAAAACCAAAAAAAACCTACACCCTGTATTTCACGGTACAAAACAGGTCTTTTTTGGGTTTTGAACAGTTTGGCATAATGCTTGCACCTTGAGGCTTCGGGAGACAGGAGTTTTAGGCTTTATCTCCAAAAAACTATGGAATATCGCGGTTCGAGCGATAGTTTAGCTGTTCTGGATGCCGATTCTTGTCAAGGCGTCGGTGCCAAAAACTGTCACTTTGACCGATTTTCCAACTCCCGGGGGTTAAGAATGAAAGGTGAAAAAGGTTTTTCGTTGATTGAGTTAATGATCGTTGTGGTTGTAGTTGCAATTATCGCTGCACTCGCGGTACCGGCCTTGCAAAAGGGGATTCGCGCAGCCGAGAACGGCAACACATTCGCGACGATGAGAACTATCGCTTCCACAGAGGTCAGTTACTATACCCAGAACACCCGTTTCGGGCGTCTGACCGAGATCAATAATGTTCTCTCGAGCAGCATCGGAACGCCATCCGGCAATGAACTGACCCGCGGCAAGTGGGTCTTTTCGATGACGCCGGCGGCCCCTACCGATGGCGAGTTGAGGAACGGCTACACCATTACAGCTACGCGAAATGTTACCGGCGAGGGCGTAACTTATGTTTACGAACTCACCCAGGCCGGTGAGATCAGGCAGGTTCTCCCCTAAGCCTGATCTCATTTCCCCCAAGAGTGCCCCCCAACTATCCTGCCCGATAGGTAAAACGATGAATGTCTTTGAAGACCTCGTGGTCGAACTTAAACAAGAAAACCTGCTTGAAGACACGGTGATCGACCCGGCCGCCGATGCGGTCGAAGATCACGGTCATCTTAATGAGACGATCTCGCCGGACCAGCCTGTAGTCAACGAAGAATTTGTTCCCTTCGCGAAGGGGCACGATACACCTACGACGTCGGTCCAGTCGCAATCGCTCGAATTTGACCTTCCCGACGTTGACCTCGTGAATGTCGAGAGCGCTGCGGAGGCCGTCCCCGCAGCCGCCGCTCACGAGGACAAGCCTGTTAAGGTCAAAAAGAACAAGGAGTTCTTTAAGAAGCGTGCATCAGCCGAGGCGTCGAGCCTGCAGATGGTAGATCACGTCCTAACCGGTGTCGAGCGTGAGTATCTCAAGGTTCTGCCCAAGGCCTTTGACGATTTCAACGCGAAGAAAGCTCTTAACGCATTCCTCCAGAGCGACGATGAAGAGAACTCACAAGGCCATGTCGATGCGGAGTTTGCGCTGATGCAGGAGACAGAGGCATGGTGCTCGGCTCTTGCCGAGCGCGACAAGAACGTGCCTGTCTCGAGCCTTCGTCAGTATTGCGAGAATTCCAAGCCGGCGCTTAGCTCGCAGGCACTTCTATCGATCGCGCGTTTTTACCGCAACCTACCGTATTCGGAGCCTGTCCGTGCCAAGTTCGATTTTGTGATCACGAGACTATTCTCGCGGCCTGGAGATTACGAGAAGCGTACGGCCCTTTTCAATCGAGACGAGACTCTGACCCACATCAACACCCTGTACAACGACTGGTCCAGCGTTCCGCTCTATACGGCTGAAGACGATGACTCGAAGATCATGCTTACGGCGCTGAGCTTCGAAGATATGGCAGTCGAGGCCGAGAATGCGGTCAGTTTCGATCATCTGATCGAGAGCGATTTCTTTGGCCGGCTGCGCCTTTTCAAGGAGAGCATCAGCGAGCTGTTCTTCGCACCAAGCGTTACTGCCGCGGCGATCGAATCCAACATTCGGATCGGTAATGCTTACGTCTCACTTATCGAGCGCGAACGGCGGAAGCTAGATTCCAAGAGCTTACGGGACAAGTACGAGAACATCGATCACGCCGGCGTTTCCGATACGGCGGGCCGAACTCTCGAACTCGTGGATATCCTGCGCGAACTCGAGAACATACCTGTCGAGGTCGCCGCGGAAGAAGACTTCGAGCAAGAGACGGTCATTCTCGATGTCGGGTCTCCTAAGACCGAGAAGAAAAAGGCCGGTAAGAAGAACAACCTGCTTGCGCGGCTGGCGCAGAATGCGACATCGGTCAATAAATGGTTCGTCGTTTTTGGCGCCGTGCTAATTTTGGCGTCGGTCGGCGTTTGGGTGTGGGCGAATTTCTTTACGGCTCCGGATCCGCCGTCGGCGTCGGTTCAGGCTGTTGAATTCAACGGAGCTGCCTTCCAGGAGCACATCAAGGTCGCAAAACTGAGCGGTGAGACCCTGTATGTTCAACTCCAGCCTACCTGGGAACTATTACCCAAGGAGAAGAGGCAGGACATCCTGCAGGCCATCTTCAAGACCGGTGGCGAGAAAGGTTTCACTCAAGTGAACCTTATCAGCAAGGACGGCAAGTACGTGGGATATGCGTCGGCCAACCGGCTGGACGTAACAATGCCTTAGATCCTCCTGCACAGGATTCGAGTGAAAGGCCCGCCGGATGCGGGCCTTTTCGCGCGCCGGGAAACTTTTTGGACCGTAGTGATGTATAATCGACGCGAATCGTAACAATCCATTACAGTTCGAAATCAAATATTCATATTTCTTGAGGTGCGTTCTCTGATGAAAAAACGTTCGTCAATTCGTTTACTAACTTTTGCGCTCGCCATGCAGTTCCTGCTGCTGCCGATCGCGACCCTTGCTCAGGGTGGCAGCCAGGCCGATGTGTATGCGGCCATTCGTAAGGAAGCGATGGAGCATTCGCAGATCATGCGCACGCTTCATTACTTCACGGACCTTTATGGCCCCCGTCTGACCGGCTCCCCAAATCACGTGAATGCCGCCAAATGGGGCGCACGGCAGATGCGCGAATGGGGCTTTGACTTCACGGCCGTTGAGCCGTGGGAATTCGGTCACCCCGGTTGGGTCAATGATCGCAATACGGGCGTGATGCTCACGCCGGTAGCCGAGACGCTTACCTACGAAGTGCTTGCCTGGACGCCGTCCACCAAAGGTACGGTAACGTCCGAGGCAGTGAGCATGGTACTACCGACGTTTCCCGCGGCGGAAAATCCCAGGGTGCTGCAGCAGCCGACCCAGGAGGAGCTGACGGCCTACTTCAATAGTGTTAAGTCGTCGATCTCGGGCAAGATCGTACTTGTCGGCAAGCCGACATTTATCGACCAGTCACGCGACCCGAATCCGAAACATATCCAGGACGCTGCTCTTGAGTCCCTAAAATGCCGGCTCGATCCGACCAAAAAGCCGGGCGATTGTCCGAATCAGTTCGGCGGCGGTAGACCCGGCGGCGGCCCGGGCGGAGGCAATACCATCACTCCGCGGCCAAATGCTCTCACGGCCGCTCAGGTGAATGAGCAGCTCGATAAGTTTCTTGTCGACAACAAGGTGCTCGTTCGCATTAACGAATCGCAGCTCGATCGCGGTGCGGTGCGTGCATTCAACAACCGCACCTATGACATCGCTAAGGTCGTGCCGACGGTCGTGATGCGAAACGAAGACTTTGGACGTATCTATCGTCTGCTCGAGGATAAGACCCCGGTCAAGCTGGAATTCAACCTGCAGAGCCACATCGTTCCGGACGGTGTGACCAGCTACAACATGGTCGGCGAGATCTGGGGCTCCGACAAGAAGGACGAGGTCGTCATGCTCGGCGGTCACCTTGATTCGTGGCACTCGGCAACGGGTGCGACGGACAATGCGATCGGATGCACCGTGATGATGGAGGCCGCCCGTATCCTCAAAGCGATCGGCGTGAAGCCGCGTCGTACGATCCGCGTCGCTTGCTGGAGCGGTGAGGAAGAAGGTCTGCTCGGTTCGGAGGCCTATGTTGCCCAGCACTTTGGTACCTTCGAAAATCAGAAGCCTGATTTCACGAAGTTCGCGGGGTATTTCAACCAGGACGACGGCACCGGCAGGACGCGAGCCCTGAGTGTATTTGGCCCGCCGGAGGCGGCGACCGTTCTTCGCGAAGCCCTTGCCCCTTTTTCCGATCTGGGGTTCGTCGGCGTCGGCTCGACCACGTCGCGTCGAACAGGTGGAACGGATTCGACATCGTTCAACTTTGCCGGCCTGCCGGGAATAGGAGCGACGCAGGACCCGATCGAATACAACCAGGTAACATGGCATACCAATCTCGATACATACGAGCGGATCATCGAGCCTGATCAAAAGGCCTCGGCGATCATCTTTGCCGCCGCGGTCTACACGCTTGCAATGCGTGACGACATGCTGCCGAGATTCTCAAAGGAAACCATGCCGCCGCCACCAACGCCGGCACCGACCCCTACTCCGGCCGCAACCCCGAAACCGTAGCGAAAGGGAACGTTATAGGTGAAACATAGAAAATGGCCGCCGTCAGGCGGTCATTTTCGCGCTTGACCCGTGCGTCCCACTTCCGGCTTCGAACTGTCCAAAAATGGGACGGCTAACCGGCTGAGCCGGTTAGGGTTGCGGGAATAACTCGTCCCACTTACGTTTTTCTTAACACGGTTAAGTGAGACGGTCGTGCTGTCCCAGTGTCCCAGAGTGTCCCAAAATGGCCGTGGGACACGCAAGTGGCCATTTTATAAAGGCTTGCGGTGATCTGTGACGCAAAAAACGGGAAATTTTTAAAAATTCCCGGGACGCAACAAGAAGTTTCCGCAAAGCCTTAAAAACCTGTGAAAAGGGGTATGGCACTTACCCGGCCCGCAACGATGTAAAAGTTGTCAAAGATCGAGAGCGTCTCGACCATAGCACGCATTTGCAGAAATGGAAGGGCAGATCGTGAGGAATACGAGGTTTTCTTTTCGGTTGCGTCAGAAGAAGAGGTGAGAGCGAGACTTCAGCGGGTCGTCAGTCGATGCTCAACCGACTCCAAAATAAGAGGTCGCAGAATCGCACGCCTGACCCCGTCTCCTTTTCCTAATTATTTTTTTTATCAATCTTAGGGTCGGATGGCAGATCGGCAGCTAAAAATCCTACAGAATGGACAATTTCGAGAACACCTCCTCCGGAATCCCCATGCAATTCCCATTCGTAACTAAAACCCACAAGTATGTACAGTCCCGGTACCAAGTGTTCGCGAGGGATACTAAAGACTAAAGAACCACCCGGCTTCAATGTCCGCACGCTGCTGATGTCAGCAATCCGATATCCCACTGGTACCTTTAGGTCGTTCGAGGATCTCAAATCTCGCCTAACATCATAAAATAATCCCACATCGCCATATTCACTTGTAACGCCGAAGGTCTTAACAGTAATCTCCCAGCAAGAGTTATTGTTTAGGCGCAACCAGACCCCTTGCTCTGACTCACTCGGATATCTGGGCTTCCTCGGACCAAACTTTTCGAACGAAAGATATACGCTAGGCAGCCGCTTATCGATTCGAAAGTCTGTATTTTTGTCGTGCTGGCACCAAACGCAGACTACCGGCAATAGAAAGGAAAAAAATATCGTAATTATTCGTTTAATCATGGAAAGTAACTGGTCCCGGGAGACGCAGAGGTCACACCGTAAAACCCTCTTGGTGGCGGCACCGCCAGAAGCGAATCAATCACCGCATTTCGCTCTTTTCTAATACTATCAACTTGGCTCATTTTTTTATTAGCAGTCTTCCAAGCCGGGTCGTACATTGCGTATCCAGCGTTATTCATACTGAAACTGAAGAATGCTTCATTCCCCCCTACGCCTGTCTGCATAATTTGCCCTATGGCAGAGGATACGACGTAACCTCGACGTTCCGTATCATAGTCAGAAACCTTAACCGTGCCACCCGAATCTTCGTAATTTATGTGATCAACTACGTGTACACCCTCGTGAGCAAGGGTTGTCACCAGATATGTGCTCGTTGCTCCGTCCTCCTTTCCATCGAGAACAGATTTGTCGAATGTCACTTTGACCCTTTTATCGTGATCAATTCTTTCAGCTTGCCCCAGGCCGCCGTCTTGAGTCGATCCGACACTTACAACAACCCGATTGTCAGTACATTTTCCGACACCTGACTCGCAACCATAAACGGATACGCCTTTGGACGCTTGGACAAACTCTTCCGAATTTTTTCCGTAGATCTTTCGAATTTCGTTTAGATTTTTGTTGGCTCGGGCTAGCGCGTCACGAAACTCCTTCTTCTGATCGTTGTTAAGGCTTGGGTCAAATTCGTATAGTCCCTGAGGATCGACAAATTTTATTGGATTGTCGCCTGCATAAACATACTTGTTCCAGCTCTGGGGTTTGGATGCGAGTTGCGAACCCAGCGATGGATCCGGGGTATTGAACCGGCCGGCATTCGATGACATCATTCTGGCGATTGCATACTCAAGCTCTGTTTCACTGTCACGCTCATAACCAGTGAATCGTTTCCGAACCGTGTCCCCAATATAGCTAACTCCCGAAGTTCTTTGCGAAGTAAGGGCTGTATGGATCTCTTCACCAAAGGGCAGATAGTCATGCCTCGCGACAACGGTACCGCTTCCATCTGTGTTAATTCGCGGCGATCCTAAATGATCGGCGGTTAAGTACGTTGTTCCCGAAGAATCCTCAGTCGATAACAACCTTGAACCCGCATAAACGTAAGACTTGCTAACCGTGGTCGAGGACGGTGTTAGCGAACTTGTCGTCATGCCGCCAAAGTTTGGCCGTTCCTGACAGAATTCGCAGACGCATTCGCATGTGCCTTCGTCAAGGGCGTACGGGTATTCACAAGAGTTCTCGCACGGAGTCGGCGTCGGCTCCTCGGTCGGAGACGGACTCGGCGTCGGGGTAGCCGTCGGCGAAGGCGTAGGAGTTGGTGTAGGAGTCGGCGTGGGTGTTGCAGTTGGCGTAGGCGTTGGCGTTGGGAATTCGCCTTCCAATGGGTATTCCTCGATCAGACGTCCCATCGCATCATAGACAAAGATGGTGTTGTCGCCATCAGCGATCTTCACGATCCGCTTGCCGTCCCCGTCGTAATAGTACTGACCGATCGGGTTCGAACCGTCAGTGACCTCGATCTGTTTATTCTCAGCGTCGTACGTAAACACCCGGCCATCGGGATCGGCAGTCGTGTTGCCCGAACTATCATACGTGTAGCCGCTGGATGTGATCCGGTTAGTCGTGCTGCTGAATGTCGGATTGCACATTGTAGTGCAGCTTCCAAGAGTAGTTGTGTGACCGCTCCCTGTTACAAAGCTTCGGTTGCCATACCGGTCATAGCTGAACTCCTGCTTCCACGTCTGTGAGCTGTTGTAAGTCTCAGCCGCAGTCTCAAGCCGATTCAACGAATCGTACGTGTAACTTTGATTGAATGTATAACTCAGACCGGGAACGGTGATGGTCTGGCTTTGGACATTGCCATTGTTAGCTGATGTACCGTAACCGTATTCGAGTTTTAAGAGGCTCGTGTCAGTGGTTGAAGTTCCGAGACTGATCTGAGTGGGCTGGAGGCGAGCGTTGAAATGCGTGGTCTCGTACTTAGTACTGCCAAGCTCAAGACTCTGTACGGCGCCTGCAGGGTTGTAGACAAAGTTACTGGCACGAGTCGAGTAAGAACCCGTGGTGTAGTCGGGTTTTGTTTCGACCTGAGAGAGGTCTCCGTTTCCGGCGAAAGTATTCTTTACAATGCGTCCCGAGGGATATATCTCCTGATCGAGTGAGCCGTTCAGTTTGTAAGAGTATGTTGTATCGAACTCGGTACCCGCCGTAGTCTGCTTATGCCCGGTAACACGGCCAAGCACGTCAAAACTGGTGTATTCGGTTGATGAAACAGACGACTCCACCTTATTGAGTTTGCCGTAGCCGTGAGTGTTCGCATCGTAGGTGTAGGTGACATCGGGTGTATTGGACTCAGCCGTTTCGGTGTTGCTTGCACACGTCTGGGAACCAAGCGAGCCGGTGACCACCTTGTAACATCGTTTTGTAACGCGATTGAGCGCGTCGTAGTCGTATATCGTCTTGATATGCCGAGCGTCCCATTTTGTTTTGAGGTTGCCGCCGGCATCGTAACTGTAAGCGATCGTTCCTGACTCCGGGTTGTCGGCGGTCAGAAGGCGCGAGAGGTTGCTGTAGGTGAATGTCCTTGTCTGAGAGCCCTGCGTTACGGTCAACAGATCTCCAAAGATGTCGTAGGTGTAATCTGCGTCCTGATTTGGGCTAGAGACGCTTCCAAGCACATTGCTGTTATTTGGCTCGTCAACGCGGGTCAATTCGCCAAAGGCATCGGTTATCGAACGACGCAGCTTACCGGCTTGATCGGTGACGGTAGTGGCGTTTGCATCGCGGTCGGTCTGGACGACTCCCGTGGACGAAGTGTTGTAGCTGGATGTCAGGAATGGATACGGTAACGTGGCCCCCGAGAACGTCTCGACCTGAGACTCAATTCCGGTAGCCCAGGTTTTTGAGCGCGTCCAGCCCATTGTTTCCTCGGACGAAGCTCCGCTTGATGTCGATGCTCGATACGGGTTTGAGGTCAGTTGATACGAATAGCCGGAGACGGACATGTAACGCGTCTGAACTTTGATCCCGTCAGTTTCGTTTGTCGCGGATTGAGTCGACGGGTCCTCAAGCGTTTTGGTAAGGCGCACTCGTCCCAGCTCGTCAAAGAACTGAGTCGTGACCTTCTTTTGGTCATTCTTGGTGGCAACATCGGCCTTTACGACGACATAGCGGTCGGCGTCGTCGTAAGAGGTCTGTACCCAGCTTTCGAGAGCGTCACCTTGGGCGGTGATCGCCTTTACGGGGCGCGCAAGGTCGTCGTACTCGGTAGCGTTTGTAAGAGAGTTGTCTTCGTCCGTAGTCGAAGTAACCGCTCCGGTTTGGAAATCGTACACGGCGGATGTCGTCCTCGCGACCCCTGTCCCATAACCAACGACGGTTTGTGTCGGATACGGTCCTGTCACGCTGGAACCGCCCACCGTCACATTACCGTACGTGATATTCGTTACGGTGCCATTTGCATCGGTAGTACTCGTAGGCATCCCGTAGCTGTTATAGCTTGCCGAGGTCGCTATCCAGTTTGATGAGGTCAACGGGTTGCTGTACGAACCTTTTGTCGAATCCCACGTTTTTGACGCCGTGACATTGCCGCCCACGGTATTTGAGGAGTACGACGTGTAGTCGTACGTCATCTCAGAGCGAGACTTTACCGTCGAGGATGAATCGAGGACCTCCACAACGCTCGGCAGGTTTAAGAGGCGAGGGCTGGTTGCCTTCCAATACGAATCGTTGTCGCTCGTGCCGCTGCTCGTCGCTGTTGGTGTTGGGTTGTTGTAAGCGGTCTGCGTGGTTCGCTTTAGATAACTGGATGCTCCTGAGGGTAGCGTCAGCACTCCACTCGGGTGGCAATCGCCATAGGGCATCCAATCGTATTCCTTTACCTCTGTCACGTTGCCGTTCTTGTCGTATGTGAAATCCTTTGCCGAGGTTAGCGCGTAATCACCATTGGCATCCTTGATCGAGGTGAAAGTTGTTTTGATGTAGGGATTGGTAGCGTAAAAACCGGTGTTACAGGTGGAGCAGCCAGCAGGATAGTTCTGTGACCAAATATTCTCAGTCTTGGTTCCGTCTGGGGCCACCGATTCCATTATGAGTCCGCTGTCCCACGTTAGATACCAGTGATCCGGTAAAGCCAGTGCAGTTGGCTCGGTCGATCCGAATCCTTGGCTATTGACGCTGCCATCAGGATTAGTGACCATGCCGCTGCCGTTCGTGATCGAATACGTCCATGTATCCGTTTGCGTCGTGGGTGTTACCCCGTCATATTCGAGATCGTAGGATTGGTCCTTCTCAGTGACCCAGTTTTTTAAGATGTCCTTGGTGTGCTCGACGTCCGTCGATCCATCCTCGCCATCCATGTTGTAGTGATAGTCGATATGAGCACCCGACGGCAGGTCGACGCCGCTGATCTCGCCCCACCCATCACTGGTCCCGGATGTGAGTGCGGTATCGCTGCCGTTGTAATAAAACTTGTAGAAAAGCCCCGATCCCATTTGACTCGGCAGATAGATCTTGTCGATGACCGAAAAACTGGTCGAAAGTGTGGATCGCCAGGCCGCTTCCGGACAGACCGTTTCACTGTCAGCGCACGCTTGGTAAGTCTTTCGGACATAGATGTCCTTCCACGTTACTTCCCAATCGAGATTTGCTCCATTAAAACCTTTAACGCGATAAATGGTTCCACCGTGGGCAGCGGTTCCGCCGGAACCCAATACAGACCTCGCAAATCTGTCAGTCCCAGCCTCGACCCAATTGCCGTTCTTATCGTAGATCTTTTGAGAAGGTGTCGAGGTATTCACTACTCTCGATCCATCCGGAAAATACAGAACCCAGTCGTTTGTTCCCGTTGTTTCCAGCCGAAGATAGCTTCCATCAACGCTGTAATAGACGGGACGCGAGTCGGTTGTCGTGCTGCCGCCGCAGTTTTCCACGGTGCCGTCCATTGCCACCTTGAAGAACCTGTCGCCCAGTTGGTCGCTGTATCCGGAAGGGATCATCTCGTGAGTACCGCCATCGGGACCGACTATTCGTAATTTGTGGATGTATGTCTCACTGTCCCAATTTGGAAAGTGTTCGCCCATATAGGCACAACTTTCATGGTCGCCTACATAGCTATCGAATCGGCTTTCGGTTTCGATATGATAGCTGCCGATGCCCTGCCACCCCCCTTTATCGCTGGGATTGATCTCCGTTTTCTCGTAATACTTGCAGACCTCTCGATAGCCATCCCCGTATGGGACCATATCGCAGGTCGGGTGGCGATCGCTGTCCCGGATCTTCAACTGCTTCGAGTCATATAGCTTGCTGTTATAAACAAACCCGAAACTTTGAGAGGCGCCTCCTGTCGTGGAGATCTTGCCAAGCGGGAAATTGAGCATTAGAGCGCCGTTCGTCAGGCTAACCGTGTCGAAGTTCCCCACCGAGTATGCGCTGTTCAACGTCGCTCCACGGCTAGGCGTACTTGATTGATCAGTCTGAGCGTTGGCAACCGTTATTGTCAGCGCCAAAGACAACAGCCCGAGGACGGACGGCTTCAATATTTGCTTTCTCAAATTGGAAAGGGACCTGTTGAGACCAACGACGTTATGGAAGGGGCGGCACCACTTTTTAGACATTTAGCTTCTCCTCGAATGGATACGAGGAATGCTTCGTTCGTGGGGAAATCGGCCGGGAGAGCCGTCGAATCGAAATTTCTCTTGCGAGAGATCTAAATTCGGGAGTCTTCGTTTTTGCCGCTTGCCACTAAAACGGACGAAACACGTCTCGTTCTGAAATCAATCGACCAGCAACTACCCGCCTTGTCGGTACTTCTTATTTCTGTGAACCCGTTACTTGTACAACGGTCGTCCGACCGAGTCAATAGAAATTTTCCAGAGTTCACCAAATGTTAATGCTTCGGAGTAAAAGGTGCCGGTCGATAGGAATTGGTTGCTTTCGTAGAAGAGTATCCAGGCAAATTTTCGGAAACTTTTGGACGCGAGGTTTCGTCCTGTTTAGAGAACGCTATTTTCAGGCTCGCGAACTTTAAAATAACAATGCAATTATCTAAGAATCTGTTCTCAAAAATTATCATTATTGCCTTGGTAACGGCGGCGGTTACCGTGTATGCGGCGGCTCAGACGAACGCGGATGTCGACGCGCTGGTGCAGAAGCAGATCGACGCGAAGAAGATCCCGGCCGCGGGCGTTGCGGTCATTCGCGACGGAAAGGTGTTGTTTACGAAAGGCTACGGCAGCGCCGATATCGAGGCGAACGTACCGGCAAACGAGAACACCGCATTCGAGATCGCGTCGGTGACAAAGCAGTTCACGGCCGCGGGTATCCTGCTGCTCGCCGAGGACGGCAAGCTAAAACTTGACGATCCGCTGGGGAAATATGTTACCGATATTCCCGAGAAGTGGAACGCAATTACGCTTCGCCAGATATTGAATCAGGTGTCGGGGATACCGAATTATACAGCGGGCGGAAAACTCGTCAATGACAAGGCGTATACAAAGGCCGAGATCATCGGGCTCGTGAAAGATGTGCCGCAGCGATTCGATGCCGGAACGAAATGGGAATACAGCAATACGAACTATTTCCTGCTGGGGATGGTGATCGAAAAAGCGTCGGGCAAGCCGTACCCGGACTTTATGAAAGAGCGCGTCTTCAAGCCGCTCGGGATGAGCTCCACAATGGTCAACACAAGCGGCCTGCGGATCAAAAATGCGGCCACCGGTTACGACCTCACGAAGGGCGGCTGGCAAAAGGCAAAGCTCGATGATCCCTCGCAGCCTTTTGCGGCCGGCGCGATCGTTTCGACTGCCGCGGATATGGCCAAATGGTCGATCGCGGTGAGCCAGGGCAAGCTCCTGAAGAAGACCTCATGGGACGAGGCGCTTGCCCCGGGTAAGCTCAGCGACGGTAAGCCGACCAATTACGGATTTGGCTGGCAGATGGGAAAGATCGGCGAGACGGACTTCGTTGGGCACAGTGGCGGTATCGGCGGGTTCGGTTCGTATCACGTGCACTTTCCGGCCGAGCAATTGAGCGTTGTGGTCCTCGCAAACACGCCCGGAGTCGCAACGCAGCTCGCCAACGACATCGCCGGTGTCTATCTGCCAAAAGTCGGCGCAGCTCTGGCCGCTCAATACGCCGCCGAGACGGCCGCCCGCAACGCTGCCGCTATCAACGACGCGGACCCCGAGCTGAGTAAATTTCTCCGCGGCGTATTCGAGGGAATGCTGAAAGGTGAAGGCGACCCGGCCGTCTTCTCGGTGGACATGCAGAAGGTGATGTTCCCGGACAGGATCAAACAACTTCAGGGGCCGCTGGGTGGACAGGTACTCAAGACGTTCGAGCTGCTCGTCGCTGAGAACGCGGCCGATGCCAAGCGGCGGCAATACCGCGCGACGTTCGATAGCGGGATGAAGGTCAGGGTCTTCTTTACTGTCGACGCGCAAGGCAAGATATCGGGAGCGAACGTCAGGCCCGAATAAGGCCTCGATTGACCCGTCGATATCTCTTTGGTAGGTTGTAAGGTAGTTATTAAAACCGTGCCTTCCCATTTGCCGGAGGCACGGTTTGATTTTTGTATGAGCAGTTTTGAAGTAAAAGTGGTCGTCGAACCCGAATACCTGCGGGTAACGACGGTCGGTAAATATGCGTTCGCCGAGTTGTTCGGATTTCTCGAATCCGTGAAGCGCGAGGCTTCAAAGGCCGCAAGAGACAAGGTCCTCATCGATTCGCGCCAGCTGGAAGGCTCGATGACAGAGGTCGAGAGGTTTCAGGGCGGTCAGAAGATCGCGCAGCTTTTTGGAAGGGCGTTGAAAGTAGCATTGCTGATGCCCGAGGTTGGCATCACGAAGCTCGGGGAACTCACTGCAGTGAACCGGGGGGCAAGATTTTTTGTCACGTCGTCCGAGGACGAGGGACTCACCTGGCTTCTCGCCGCCGGAACCTAAACCTTAAAAGCGGAAGGGCAAATGTCGTTAAGGACACACTCGGCGCATTTTGGCCGGCGCGCAATACAGATCTGGCGCCCATGATGGATCATCCAGTGAGGGAACATTATCCAGTCTTTTTTGGGGACAAGCTTCGCAAGATCGGCCTCGATCTTCTCAGGCGTCTTGCTTTTGGTCAGACCGAGGAGCTGAGAGATCCGCGAGACATGTGTGTCCACAACCACGCCTGAAGCGATCCCGAATGCATTTCCAAGAACTACGTTCGCCGTCTTGCGCGCGACGCCGCCGAGGGTCAACAGGTCCTCCATCGTGTCGGGCACTTCACCGCCATAGACATCGATGATCCGCTTACACGCAGCCTGAATGTTCTTCGCCTTATTGCGAAAGAATCCCGTCGAGTGAATGTCCTTTTCAAGCTCTGCTTGCGAGACATCCAGAAAATCCTTTGGTCCACGATATTTTCGAAACAGGTCCGCAGTGACGATGTTTACGCGGGCGTCGGTACACTGCGCCGAAAGGATCGTCGCGATCAAAAGCTCAAATGCGTTTGAGTGATTCAAGGCGCAATGCGCATTGGGATAGGTCTTGCGTAGTCTTTTGATAACCTCTTTTGTAAGATTAGCCACAGAGGACACAGAGAGTAGTTTAGCAATCGAGCTGTGTTCTCTGTGGCTAATCTTTCTTTATTCCTTTTTTTTTTAATGCAGGTACCTTTACTCGACCTTAAAGAACAAAACGACGCGTTGCGGCCCGATATCGAGGCGGCGCTTGGACGCGTTCTCGATTCGAACGGCTTTATTCTCGGCGGCGAAGTTGCTGAGCTTGAGAAGGAGCTCGCCCAGTATTGCGGCACGCGGTACGCGATCGGCTGCGCTTCCGGAAGCGATGCGATCCTCCTCGCCCTGATGGCTCTCGATGTCGGAGCCGGCGATGAAGTGATCACGACTCCGTATAGTTTTTTTGCTACAGTGAGCGCGATCACACGCCTTGGCGCAGTGCCTGTGTTCGTTGATGTCGATCCCGTAACGTACAACATCGACGTTTCACAGCTCGAGGCTGCGATTACCGGGAAGACGAAAGCGATCGAGCCAGTGCATCTTTATGGGCAATGCGCCGATATGCAGCCGATCCGGAATATTGCCGCCAGACACGGCATCCCTGTGGTTGAGGACGCGGCACAGGCGATCGGAGCGGAGGAAGATGGCGTTCGTGCCGGGGCGATGAGCGAGATAGGGTGCTTCAGTTTTTACCCTTCGAAGAATCTTGGCGGGATGGGCGATGGCGGATTCATGACTACCGATGATGATGCGCTGGATGCGAAGATGCGAGCGCTGAGGGTGCACGGTTCAGAGGTCAGGTACTACCACAAATGGGTTGGACTCAATTCACGACTCGATGGGTTTCAGGGAGCGGTCCTGCGCGTCAAGCTGCCACACCTCGAGAGCTGGACCGAGAAACGTCGGGCCAATGCCGCTGGTTATTCTCGGTTGTTCACCGATGCTGGCGTAACCGAACAGGTCGGACTGCCCGCCGAACGCCCGAACGCAAGACATATATATAATCAGTACGTAATTCGGGTACCTAATCAACGTGATGCTCTGCGGGCACACTTGACGGAAAAAGGTGTTGGGACCGACATCTATTACCCCGTGCCGCTTCACTTGCAGGAGTGTTTCGGCTACCTCGGTCATTCGGAGGGTGACATGCCCGAGGCCGAGCGAGCCGCCCGTGAAACCCTGGCTCTACCGATATATCCCGAGATGACTGACGGGCAGCAGGAATACGTGGTCGAGTCTATCGGTGAGTTCTTCCGAAATTAGTCATTGACCGAATGCAGGAACTTGCCACGATCGATACGACCAGCTTGCGCGGAAAGGCGATCGTATCGCTTGCCGTTCTTTTCGTTTTGATCCTTACGTGGTTCGGTGCTCGATGGCAGGTCGGACACATGTTCGCGGTCCTGACACGGCCTGATGCGGGCGGCGCCTATTTCCTTGCCCAGCTTGCTGGCAATTGGGCCGCGACCGACCCTGCGGCACAAGCCTTAAGGGCCGCTTCCGTGGATGACCCGGCGGCAGACGAGAGAGTCGACGCTCTGCCCATATACCAGCAGGCGGTCAGGCTCGGCCCCAATGACTTTCACCGGCGCATCGACCTCGCGATCGCACTTGAGCACGAAGGCAGGATCACCGAGGCAGAAGGGCAATTTCGAAAGGGCGTCGAACTCGCGCCTAATTATTCGGAGAGTCACTGGAATCTGGGCAATTTTCTTTTGCGGCAGGGCCGCGAGGACGACGCAGTGACCGAGCTTCGGTACGCGGCCCGGGGGAACTTTTCGTATCGCGAGCAATTTTTTTCCGTTTTGTGGGATCGTTCCGCGAAGGACGAGAGTAAGCTTTTCTCGGCGTGCGGCGAGAGCGCGGAACTGAAAACCTATCTGGCCTATTTTTTTACTTCGCGGGGGCGAGCTGATGCGGCGGTCCGAGCGTGGGGGTTGTTAAGCCAGGATGAAAAGAGTGTGAACGCGGTGACAGGTCGTACGATCGCCCAAGCTCTCTTCGCGCAGCGGCACTTTTCACAATCACTAGCCGTTGCGGCCTCACTTGGCGAAGCCGCGCATATCGCAACAATTACAAACAACTCCTTCGAACAGGTGCTCGAGACGCAGGACGAACCTAACTTTGGTTGGCGCGTCGGAAAGCCCGATCCGAAGATCGAGGTAACGACCGACGCACGTGTTGCACACGAGGGGAGCCGGTCGCTACGTCTTACATTTCGCGCGTTCAATAAGGCCTCGTTCGTAAATCCGTTACAAACCATCGTCGTCGAAACGGGAAAGCGATACCGTATTCGATCCTGGATCCGTACCGAAAATCTCAGAAGCGGCGGGAATCCCGTTATGACGATTCAGAACGCGGCGGATGACAGTGTGATCACGCAGTCATCTCAATTCGCGCAAGGGACGAGCGATTGGCAGGAAGTTACCGTGGAATTCAACGTTCCGGCGAATACCGACGGAATTATTGTCAGTATCACCCGCACATTTTGTGGTGAAGACTGTCCGCTCAGCGGCACCGTCTGGCTCGATGACCTCAGATTGGAGAAGCTGTAAACGATTTGAGGACGACCCGGCTAAATACGACGGCATTCATCCTGGTCTTCGCCACAGTGGTGACGACGACGCTCGTGTACGGGGCCGTGCACGCGCCGGTGATCGCCGCATTCTATCTTTTGACGGCGATCGTGGTCGGGCTGTGGGTGCTCGATGGATGGCGGACCGGGTCTCTTGAGGTTAGCCGCTCGCCGCTGCAGCTGCCACTGATATTGCTCGGACTCTATGCCGTCGCGCAGGTCGTTCCTTTTGGAACGATCGTCGGGAACGACGGTGTAGGTTATCCGCGCACGATCTCACTCGATCCGTTTTCGACTCAGCTTACGGCGGTCCATCTATTTGCACTCGCGGCATTTTTTTGCGTGACGCTCGCGTTGTTAAATAGCCCCGCTCGCCTTCGCCGGGTCGTTGGAGCTCTTATCGTTTTCGGCTTTGCATACGCGTTCTATTCGATCCTGCAATCGATGCTTAGTCCTGACGCGATTTTCGGCATTTACAAACCGCGGTCTCGCCCTTTCGGCTCGTTCGTGAATAAGCACGATTTTGCGGCGATGATCGAAATGTTGATCGCCATCCCTCTCGGGATGCTGTTCGCAGGCACTGTCGATCGTGACAAGAGGATGCTTTATGTCATCGCTATTAGCCTGATGGGAGCTGCGCTGCTTCTAAGCGGATCGCGCGGCGGGTCGGTAGCGCTGTTGGTCGAGATACTCGTACTAGTGATCGTCACAAGCCGCGCAAAAGGCGTGCGGGGGATCGTCCTTAAAGCCGTGCTGTCTATGGCGCTGATCGCCGCAGCGGTTGGCGGCGCCATCTTTGTCGGCGGCGACACTTCGTTGACTCGCATTGCCGCCGAAGCGGGTTCAGAAGACGTCTCGGCAAGCCGCTTCAAGATCTGGCAAACAACCGTCGAGGTGATCAGAGCGAACGCGCCGTTTGGTGCCGGGCTCGGGGCATTTCAGCAGGCATACACGCAGTTCGATCCGGACAGCGGCGAGTGGACGGTTCAACAAGCTCACAACGACTATCTGCAGATAGCGGCAGATGCGGGAATCGTGGGTGTAGCGATCGGCGGTCTCTTTCTATATTTGTTGGTCCGTCAGGGACGAAGGTCGATCCGGACCCAGGATCGAGCGAGGAGGGGAATTGCCGTCGGTGCATTAGCAGGTTGTGTGGCGATATTGACGCACAGTCTATTCGATTTTGTACTGCACATCACGGCAGTGTCGGTGTTATTTCTACTTTTGATCGCGATGCTTATCGCTGCCGACAGAAAATACGAGGACGACCTGGCGGTCGATGGGTTCCCACCCTCGAAACGACGGGGGACGGTTAGTTCGATCTCGAAGACGGTGCAGACCTGACAAACAACGGCCGTATCAGCCACCACACGACGCCGTGCAGCACATAGATCGCGGCCAGCGCGAGCAGGACGTATTCGGAATACAGCCATGCGGCCATTCCGAGAGCAGCAAGAACGATCACCATCAGGAATGCGCGTCGGCCGGATATCGATGATTTTGCACTACTGTACCGGATCGTACTAACCATCAGGATCGAGAGGATCGCGACCAGCGCCATTAGCGCTGAAACATAATAAGCCGCGGTCGGCTCACCGCGCGTGTTGAGCGGCAATGGCGAATAATGCACAAGCGCCGCGATCAATCCGCCCGCCGGCGGGATCGGCAACCCGACATATGCTTTCTTGTCGACCTTGGTCGCTCCCTCAATAAGTTTGGCGGGCCGCGTCGCCTGCAGGTTGAATCTCGCCAGCCGAAACGCGCCGCACATCAAATACGCAAAGAGCAAAAACACGCCGATCCCATGCATCGGCGTCATTTCGCCGAAGGTCGGGGCGATAGCCCACGCGTATAGAAGAGCGGTCGGTGCAATACCGAATGTCAGAACATCTGCGAGCGAGTCGAACTGCACGCCGATCTCTGTCGCGGTCCTTGTTGCGCGAGCAACGCGTCCGTCGACCGTGTCGAAAAGCATCGCCAATCCGATCCCCAGCGCGGCCTTATTAAAGTAACTCGCCGCCAATACGGGGTCCGTCGCATACACCGAATATCCGCGTATCGACGAGAGCACTGCAAGGTAACCCATCGCGACATTCGCCGCCGTGAAAAGCGTCGGAATGACGTAGAGGCCCTTCTTAAGTCCTCGATGCGGAGGTTTTTGTTCGTCTTCGCTCACAAAAAGTGAAAATGTTCGAAAGTGAAAAAGTTATGTTGCCGAGCGCGATATTGAATTCATGTGATTCGTGATCGAGCCGCTTAGAAATTTCGCCTTTTCCCGAATTATGTTCAACTCTGACTGGTCTAGATATCCGACTTCAGATGCTATGACGAGTAGACTTCTTGATTCTCCCGCGGACGCTTTTGCTATATTCAGGAAATTTAGATATTCCTTTCGTGATCGGCGCTCAAAGCCCTCGGCGATATTGGTCGAGATCGAAACCGCAGCGTCACGCATTTGGTTCTTAAGGCCAAAATCAGTTCGGAGTCTATCACGCTCGGTAAGAAGGTATATCTCCTTTGCAAACTCGACTGCCTTTTGCCAAATGAAAAGGTCTTCGAACGAGTTGATCTTAGGGTTACGGCCTTCCATTAGGTTCCATCGACCAAAAACTTTTTCACCTTTTCACTTTTTCCCCTTTTCACTTTTATAGCGGGCTATCACCGTTTCTCCGCCTTTGACGCGGTCGCCGATACCGACCATCAGTTCGGCCATCGCCGGCATCTCGATGTCAGTTCGAGAGCTGAATTTTATCAGGCCGAAACGCTGTCCACGCCTGAGATTATCACCTTCCTTTGGCCGGCAAACAATGCGGCGGGCGAGAATTCCCGCGATCTGCGTGCAGGTCACGGTGATGCCCTCGCCTTCGATAAGAAGGGAATTGCGTTCGTTGAGCAGGCTTGCTTCGTTGCGGGTCGCGGGCATTTTGCGGCCCGGGGAATAAGTGATCCGAGTGATCTTACCGGCGATAGGTGAGCGATTGACGTGGACGTCCAGGGGCGAGAGAAAAACGCTGACGACCTTCGTCGTTCCGTTGTCGTCGATGCGCGTCACTTTGCCGTCGGCTGCCGAGACGATAAGGCCGGGTTCCTGCGGCACGATCCGCTCCGGATCGCGAAAAAAATACAACATGAAGCCCGCGATCAATGCGAATAGTGCGGCGAGCGGCCAGATCATAAACCAGCCGAGCACCATCGCGATAAGGACCGGTATCAGTACAAAGGGAATTCCCTCTCTAGCCATAAACAGTGATCAGTGGTCAGTGGACAGTTGTCAGTGTCCGAAAACCCGTGTGACTGAAGGGGGAACCGCCTGCGTTAGCGGGTGGGTTCTTATCCAGGCACCTTTCAAAACAATGCCCAATTTTACCGACAAAGACCTCATATCCCTAGTAACCACCTGTGTCCTTCTCTGCGTTCTCTGTGGCCTCTGCGTCAAAACCGGCCAGCAAAAAGGCCCGACGCTTGTCGGGCCACGAGGAGGATCACATGAAGGTCTTCGGCTATCTTACGGGATTGTCCTTTGCATAACTGTATGCGCACCAGGCGGCAATGATGTGGACAACAAATCCAAGCATCCCCACCGAACCGATCCACGAAACGCCGGTCAGCAACAGCCAGAGTATTCCTGCCAGAATACGCCCGTTGTAGATCTGCCCGAGCCCGGGAACCAGTAAACTCAAAATGCCAGCCAGCAGCGGCTCTCGCATATCGCTAAATACCTCCGTCTTGAATTACGACAAAGGGAAGGAAATGTTTCAGGAAAAGTGATAACGCGCTGTTGTCAGCTCCGCTTCCTGTCAGAACCGGGAACGGTAGTGACTGGGTGCTCTTTCTTTGGCGTTCGCGTTCTTGTCAGAACCGCGAGCGATCGCCCCTTGTGGATTTCATCGGACCTTCAGGTTCCAAAAATCGCTGCGTAGCGCTGTGCCAGCTCAATTCGTTCGAGTCTTAACTGATTCGCATTTTGCTCTAGAATTTTTGCCAACTTATCGTATCCATCAGAAGCCTTTAGGAGGGCGATTCCAACTTCGTCGTCGATAGTATGCAGGGCTTCGGTGAGTTCGCAGCCTATACTGATTGAACCATGATCTGGCCCCTGTAGGATTTCCGGATTGTCCCATTCAAGTCTCAGCAACCTGTACGCACCGAAGTCTAACAACCGCTCTAAGGAATGATCTGGATAGTTCGAGAGAGGGGAACCCAACTGCCCGACTAATGATGTCGCAAGTTGCGTCAACGTTTTATTGTCGAACGTAAGATTCGCTACGTTTTCCCGTTCAACGAGCTTTGTGTATCTGCTGAGCAGCCTTTCCTTAAAAAAGGGTGATTTGTTAAGCGAATCCTTTAGCTGCTGAAAGCCATTTCTGAAGTTCACTACGGCGCCGCTGATTTCCTCGATTTCGCGTTCTGTCGTCGGAAAGGTGTGCAAGAAATATTCTCCGACATTGCTCTCCACCAATGTTTTCCACCGCTCCAACGGAAAAAAGTCAATTTCGAAAATCCAAGTCCAAATTTCGGGTTGAACTTGTCGGGAGCTGAGTAGAAACTTTCGGCTAGAAAACGCCCGATTCGCCTCTCGCGCAATCTGGATGATCTCGTCAAAGAATGCCGTGAGCCACCAACCCACACGTTTGCCATATTTGGATTCGTTCGCCCCCAAAGGAAAGCAAGGTAGTGGTGCGGAGCCGGTTCAGATTTTGAGCTAACTCGATAATAGTACTTGTGATCCTTCGCGGTCTGATGGGGAGCAAGGTCACTGTCCTGCACATCAATCGCAAGCACGATCTTTTCCTCGCCAATTTTCTCCTGCGTTTTTCGTGTAAGCTCGACAGGCGTAACCCGAAATGCCTGCAATCTCATTTCCGTTAGTGAGGGAATGACGTTCTCAAGCCATTCCTTGAACGACTGTCGCCCAGCAAATATCGTGTCGACTCCAACAATGTCGCGATCATCGCTTATTCCAACGAAAAGTGTCCCGCCAAAGGAGTTCGCAAAGGCACCAAGCTCCTTGCCCAATTTGTTCCGCAATTCGTTTTGGTCGCGCAGGGATTCTACCTTCCCCAACTTCCACTCGTAGCGGTTATCCTCGGCAGGCAGACTGAGAAATAGATCTTCTGTCCACTTGTCGGGATGCTTATATGCCATGCAAGAAATTATAGGTCAACGAAACCTCAGCTGAAGGTGCCGAAGCAGAAAACCAAGGCGCTACCTCTCCTCGGACGAGCGACGGAATTTGTCCCTCAGTTCTCCCCAGTCGTGTGGGATGGGATCAACTCCCTGTGATTGTGCCCAGCTCGGCATAAGCCAATTGCAAAAATCTATCGCTTTGCTATCCGGGGCTTGGACGTTCGACACGGCAAATATCGGAAGACTTTTTATCCCGGAACCGCCATCCACGAAATGCGCGGTAGTGATTAAAATTGCGGCCGCGATGTCCGAGAAGCGGGGCTGTCCAGTTTTGGATTTCTTCTTGAACAGTTGGCCAAGTCTGTAGATTATTACGTCTGGCGCAAGAGTGTAGGAAGTCTCATTGAGGATAATGAGCACCCCAGCCGATGTCGTTAGGTTGAAAACCTTCTTAGTCTGGCGGAGTTGTTTATTTGCTTTGCGTACTAAAGTTTCAATTGGGTCTGAGACCCGAAGCACTATCTCTTTGTTTATCGCCTCGCGGTCGGGAAACCTTTCGAGAACCTGTCCAAGGCCGACGCGCCCAAATATCAACGGCCATTCTGGCCGCTCCCTCAGACGGTCTATCGCTGCCTCCTGCCGATATTTGGGATCGATCTCCAGCGTTTTTAGCTCGCAGATAATTTCACGGTTTTGAAAGAAATAATCCGCGTGTGCTTCGGTCTTCTGCTCGTCAGTAAGAGTGAGGTGGTCTATGCACTCGCTTTCAGGAAGGCTTTGTAAGAACTCCTGAAACCGCGAATTCAGATCAGAAAAGTGCCGGGATTGATCTTCAGTCATTCAACGATTAATCGTTTGTGTGTCTTTGCTGCCCGCCGAAGGACATTGTTGGGCGCGGCAGGATTATTCAGCATCTTGAGAAAGATTTCTCTATCCCTGTCTGAGAGAGACGTTTGCTCAACGTTACGTCTTGAGTCTTTTTTCCTCGCCATGAAAAATTTACCTCCACGACCACTTTAGGACATCACGTGATAGATCGCCATTTCGCTCAGGTTATTGATTCCGCGGTTACTTTCGTCTTCCGATTCCGTTCGTGATTCTCGACTCTCTTCGGCACTCGTGCGGTTCTGAGGTCGAGCACGAGGATACCGTCTTCATCAAACTCCGCGTCAAAGAACTGGACCGTCTGTGAGAGCTTTATGCGGTACTCCTGCATCAGGATGTATGCGTGTATGCGGTGCCCGCCCCACTTACCCTGAGCTGTCATCTTGAATGTATTTTTGGACTCGGAATGCGATGACTTGATCCCGATCCGGTTGTTTATTTCGTCAAAGAATATTTCGACCGCCTTCGGCTCGCCCAATTTTGTGTATGCCACCTTTCCGACGCTGATGACGCCCTTTGGATTGAGAGTGACATAGATCGCCAGCCATTGCCCCGCGCCCGGCTTCCTTTTTACCTGCCGCCAATTCGCTCGCATTCCATTCGTTTCTCCTTGTGAAACCAATGTAGCATGATAAGAACAACGTGTCAATAATGAAACACTTCTGTATAAGTCCGCGGGGCGTGAACAAGGGCGAGTGACGAACTCGGCGTCCTCTGCTGCCTACTGCCTGACCCCTGTCCACTGACCACCAACCACTGATAACTGAGCTTGATCGACGCGCTGATAGTCGCCTCGCACCCCGTGCAGCCACATCCTCGAAGATCACTGATAAGGACCCTGAACACAATTTAAAATTGTGGGAAATTTGAATTACATACTCGGAATTTATACTGCCTGTGCGGGAGATCTGTTAGTACACCGCCCGGAATTCGCTATTACACCCCTCTGAAAACGCGATGTGTAACAACTCGGTTCCCATTTGGCTTGCCCGAATTATTCGCCGAGCGGAAAAGCTACGCTTTTCCGCACGCCTTATAACTCCACTTGGCGGCTGTGCCGCCTTCCTATCGCCAGTCGATGTTCAAATGATCGGTTAGGAGGGGTTCATCGTGAGACGCAGCGGCATCCCAATTGCGAACACTGGAAAAACGGTAGTCCTCGGCCTTCTGAACAAGCCCGGCGCTAACCGGATTTTGATGTATGTAATTAACTTTCTGTCGGAATGTATCTTCGCCAAAGATCTCGAGCGAATCCGTGTGGTGGTGCCAAACAGAGTGTTTGTGTTTTCGTTCGCGAACCTGGCCGCGAAGCTTTTGTAGCGAGGTGGTGAATTCATTCTCCTTTAAATACTGAATTATCCTCCGTGCAGAGATTCCGTTCATGAGTCGAAGCACGTCTTCCATCTTCTTTTGTGAATAGACCAGCGAGTGAGCGTGATCCGGCATGACTACGTAGGCGAGGATTTGAATGGAATGATTTCGCCGAGCCTCGTCGTAGGCATTGCAAATGATCTGTTTGAGCCTATCCGTCTGAAATATCGGAAGCCTATCATGCGCTACCGCGGTGAAGTAGTAAGACGGCGTTTTCCTGGATATCTGGAACATCAGGAGTTGGCGGCGGAGCCGCCGGGAAATTATAGCCAAGGCTTTCGGAAAAGCGTAGCTTTTCCGCTCGGCGAGCTAGAAAGCAGCGTGCAGCAGCTCGTGGGTTCCAAAGAACAATGCGACGCCGGCGAAGATAGCGAGTGACACAAGCGCGCTGCGGCCGCCGTGGTGGTTGACCTCGGGGATGAGGTCGCTTGCCGCCACATAGAGCGTGACACCGCCGGCGACGGGCAGGGCATATGCGGTGACTCCTGGCATTTCGGTGCCGATAAAATGAAAGATCATCACGCCGAGGAATGTCGTCAATCCGAGCAGTCCAGTCGTGATCATTACTTCGCGACTTCCTTTTCCCGCCGCGAGCACCATCGAGCCGATCGTGAACCCCTCGGGAAACTTGTGCAGTAGCACGGCGATGAAGACGAGCACGCCGACCTTAGCATCTATCTGCGAAGCTGCCGCGATCGTAACTCCGTCAAAGAACGTGTGAACAAGCAGGCCCCCGACAGCCGTGTAGGCCGATGAGGTCGACAGCGACGCATGATCGTGTTCGTCGTCGTCGCAGTGCATTTCCTCACCGAGGTGAAAGTGCGGGGCGATGGTGTGTTCAACGAACTGCGTGAGCAGATAACCGCCGAGCAGCAGGATCATCGGCATCGACAGGCTTTCGGCGTCGGGAGCTGCTGAGCGTGACATTCCTTGCCAGAGCAGCACCGTCTTCGGCAGGATCTCAAAAAGCGTTACGGCGAGCATGAAGCCGGCTCCCAGCGCCAACAGGTACTTCAAAAAGCGCTTGTAATTGCTCTGCAGCCGTGGCGGGACGAGTGACAGACCGCCGAGGATGTTGGCGGCGGCAGCGATCAGGCCGAAGATGATGAGCGTCGTGAGCACGGACTAAATGGTAAACGGTAAACGGTAAATGGTAAACGGTAGAGGCCTCGAACGGTCCAGGCAACCTGACCGCAAACCGGCTTGGTCCTACATGATCCTTTTAGCCGCGAGGTGGCCGCTGCGGACAAGAGTATCCGCGTTCCGCGATTTAAACGCCTGATTAAGAAATTTCCCAAATATTGTGTTGACAGCCGCGAAGATAAGGGCGTAAAATTCATTTTGTTTGAGTAAAACCCAGATCGTCTTTTGGGTATCACGCATTTCCTAAAAATCTTGTTTAAGCGATTAAGCGCCATTGGAGCGGCGCCGGAGCCGTACTACGCTCTTTGAATATGCCTGAGCTGGACCCCGAAACCGTTCATACGACGGTCCTCCTCAGCGAGACGGTCGAGCTTGTCGACGCCCGGAAGGGCGGATCGTTCGTTGATGCGACGCTCGGGCTCGGTGGGCACACTGAGGCAATGCTTGCGGGTTCGGATGCAGTGCGGGTGATCGCGATCGATCAGGATGCCCAGGCGATCGAGCTGTCGAAGCAACGACTCCGACGATTTGGCTCACGGGTCGAGTTTGTACAGGCGAATTTTGCCGAGATTCGACGCGTCGTCGGGAAATGGCGGGTTGACGGGGTCATCGCCGATCTCGGGGTCTCTTCGCTGCAGATGGATTCAGAGACGAGGGGTTTCAGCTTTCGGTATGATGCTCCGCTTGATATGCGGATGGATCCGGCCGGTGGAATCGGAACCGCGGCCGAACTGCTGGAGCGGCTCAGCGAAATAGAGATCGCCGATATCATTTATCGGCTCGGAGAAGAAAGATCTTCGCGACGGATCGCGCGGCGAATAGTTGAAAAGAGGGAGGCAGGCGCGCCGGTCAAAACGACCCTTGAACTTGCAGACCTTATAAAACGCTCAGTGCCTTTTAATAAAAAGGACCGAATTCACCCGGCGACTCGGACGTTTCAGGCGCTGCGGATCGCGGTGAACGGCGAGCTTGATATTCTTGACGGATTTATTTCGAGCGCGGTCGATATTTTGAAAACTGACGGGAGACTTGCGGTCATTACGTTCCACTCGCTGGAGGACCGGATCGTAAAACGGGCGTTCCAACGCTTGTCAGGCAAATGTTCCTGCCCGCCGAAGATCCCGCAGTGCGTTTGCGGCGCGATCAAGCTGGTCGAGATCCTCACCAGGAAGCCGATCGTCCCCACCGCGGAAGAAATCGAACGGAATCCGCGCTCTCGCAGCGCAAAGTTACGAGCGGTACAAAAATTAGAGCAGTAGTTCATCACGACTGGAGGGTAGTAATGACGAAAAGGGTTAAAAGGCGAGCGCAGGAGCCGCGGAAATTTCGTGTGTATGCTCTTATGACGCTGTGTGGTCTGGTGCTCGTGGCGGGATTCTTTCTGGCCGGCCGGCAGCATTTTTCGTCAATGGACTACGGGATGAAGAACTCGAAGCTGCGTAAGCAGATCGACGATCTCGAGGCGCAGAAGCGTCAACTCATTCTTACCCGCGAAATGGCGCAGACACCCGCCGAGCTTGCCAGAGTTGCAAAGAAGATAGGACTTAACGCAACAGCTGCGGTCGAGCCGGCGGTTCCGGCTTTAGCAAAAGCAGAGATGAAGGCGCCAGTTCAGACCGAGGAAAAGGCGCTCGTCGTAAAGACCGCTTCGGTAGAGAAGACCGTTCCGGTGACCACGGCGGCAACTCTCAAGACTGACAACCCCATTCGAAACGCGATCAAAAAGGCGGTGGTAGCCGCGGCAGAATAGTCTCCCAATGAAAAAAGCGCGACGACCGAAAAAGAAAGACTCGCGACAAGTAGCATTTACACGATTCATGCTGGTTGTCGCGGTTTTTGTGTTGTGGATCGGCGGCATCGGCGCCCGGCTGGTGCACCTTCAGGTAACGCAGCACGCATGGCTCGACGAGAAGGCGCTCGATATCCGCCAGGATACGAAGCAGGCCCGGATGCTTCGCGGTACGATCTACGACCGCAACGAGCGCGCCTTGGCGATGAGCCTTCGGGTAAAGACGCTCTACGCGGACCCCTCGGAGATCACGGATGTCGAAGGGACCGCAAAGGCCGTCGCTCAGGCTCTGAAGCTGGACGCGAATCAGATCGCAGCTCAAATAAGGCAGGGAAAGGACGGGAATAAGCGCTTCGTGCCGATCGCCAAGAAGCTCGATGAGGATGTTGCGCAAAAGGTGAACAGGGCGCTGGATTCTCCGGAAGTAAAAAAACCTGATGCGCCGAATTTCGCGGGACTTCACTGGCGCGACGACCAGAAGCGTAAGTATCCGTACGAATCGCTCGGCTCACAGGTGATCGGATTCTCTAATGATTCGGACGACGGTCAAGCCGGCATCGAACAGTCACAGGACGAACTGCTTCACGGAGCGATAATCAAGACGGTACAAGAGCGCGACCGGCTTGGACGCGTTTACGACGAGGTGGAGTACGAGCGTGAAAAGCCTACCGATATTGTCCTGACGATCGACACCGGCATTCAGTACATCGCGGAGCAGGCGCTTGCGCGGGGTATTCAGAACGCGCAGGCAAAGTCGGCAACGGTCATTGTAATGAACCCGAAGACCGGCGAGATCCTCGCAATGGCAAATCAGCCGACATTCGATCCGAACAATGTTGGTCAGGCACAGCGAGACGCGATCGGCAACATCGCGATCCAGTCGTCGTACTCACCTGGATCGGTATTCAAATTGGTTACGTACGGTTCGGCGCTTGAGAAGCATCTTTTCTCCCCGACAGACACGGTCGATGCCGGGAACGGTACGATCACAGTCGCGAATCATGAGTTCACCGATCATCACACCGGCAGCATGTCGTACGCCGAGGCTCTCGCCGTTTCGAGCAACATCTGCGCTATCAAAACCGGACTCAGAGTGGGCAGGGATGATTTCTTTGGGATGATCCAGAAGATGGGTTTCGGCGCGAAGACGGGCGTGGAGCTTCCAGCCGAGACGGGCGGCATTGTCCGCTCGCCTGAACGATGGAATGGCGATTCGCTTGCGTCGATGTCGATCGGCTATGAAATAAACGTCACGCCGTTGCAAATGGCCACCGCTTTTGCGACGATAGCGAACAACGGAATTCGCGTCCAGCCCCATATCATCAAGGAAATCAGGCATTCGGATGATGAGCCAAAAAGTGTTACGCAAGTGCAGCAAACACAGGTGGTTACGGCTGATACTGCGCGCGACCTGAAGACAATGCTTCGACAGGTCGTATTGACGGGCACGGGTAAGCGGGCCCAATTGAACGGCTACACGGCGGCGGGTAAGACCGGCACGGCGTGGAAGTTCAATGAGAAGACGAAGTCGGTCGATTCGAGCAAGTATATTTCGTCGTTCATCGGAATGGCGCCCGCGAACGATCCACAGATCCTCGTCGCGGTCGTAATGGACGAGCCGAAGGTTGGAGCACGGGATGGCGGAATGGTGTCGGCTCCCGTATTTCGCGAGATCGCCCAACAAGTGTTGACCGAGATGAAGGTACCGCAGGACGCTCCGTTCAAACAGGAAACCACCGTCGCCGAGCAAAAAAATGATCTTCCTGCCGAGAGCATCCAAAATAAAGCGACCGACAAAACTACCGAACCGGTTTCGCCGAAAGCGAAGAACGCTGTACCTCCGACCAAACCGGTAAAACCTGGTGAGAGACCCACAAAAGACACGGGAAGAGTGACCGCGATCCTGACGCGAAAAAGATATTGGGAAGGAAAGAATAACGCAAAGCTTGAAACTTGAGACCGTGATCAAATACATGCAGCCCACCGAGGCGCCGCTTGACCCCGCTTTGCTTTCCAGCGAAGTGGGTTCATTTGCTATTGATTCACGAGAAGTCAGATCGGGCGGTGTATTTTTTGCGCTGTCCCAACCCGAGTATCGCAACAACTGCTTTAACGGTGACTTCGCCGATTCGACTGTTTACGCGGCGGGTGCGATGGAACGCGGGGCGGTCGCATGTGTGGTTCGGCGGGACCGTTTTGACGAACACAAAGCCCTGCTTGAGCCGCACAAGGATCGGCTAATATTCGTTCCGGATGTGATAGCCGCCTTCCAGCGACTTGCTCACGGCGTTTACGAAGAATGGGGCAAACCTGTTGTAGCGATCACCGGCAGCGCCGGCAAGACGACCGCAAGGGAATTGACTTCGCACGTTCTCGAATCTGACGGACGGCGCGTTTTGCGGAATATCAAGAATTACAACAACGGTATCGGCCTGCCGCTGACAGTGATGAATCTTGTGGGCGACACGGAATATGATGTGGCTGTTCTTGAAATGGGAATGTCGACGCCGCAAAACGAGATCGCGAGACTTTGCAAGATCACGCCGCCTGATATTGCCGTCGTGTTGAATGTACTTCCGGTTCACGTCGAGCACCTCGGTTCGATCGAGAATGTTGCAAAGGCCAAAGCTGAGATCGTCGAGGGTATGAAACCCGGCGGCACTGCCGTGCTTAATGCCGACGACTCGCGCGTTGCCGAGATGCATTGGCTAAGTAAAGGGAAAACGGTGACGTACGGGATCGTGAATGAAGCCGATGTGCGAGCAACCGACATCGAATTCGCACGATTTGGCGAAACGAAATTCACGCTCGCGATCGGCGACGATCACGCTGCTGTGAAATTCCCGCTCAATGGACGACACAATATAATTAATTCGCTCGCCGCGGCTGCGGTTGCCACTCGTTTTGGTATGACCGCCAGCCAGATCGCGGAAAGACTCGGCACGGTCGTGCAACCCGCCCAGCGCGGTGAGGTGCTGCATTTCGCGGATGGATTTACGGTGATCAATGATTCTTACAATTCGAATCCCAATGCATTGATGTCCATGATCGAGACCCTTGTTGCGGGCGGCGGTTCCGGCAGGAAGATCGCGGTGGTCGGTGAGATGCTGGAGCTAGGCGAGGAAGAAGTTGCGATGCATCGCGGAGTCGGAGAGAAGATCGCAGACAGTGGTGTTGATATTCTCATCGGCGTACGGGGGCTGGCCAAACAGGTGGTGAACGCGGCGAAGGCGGGTGGTCTTGATGCGGCGGAGTTTGTTGAAGATTCGTCGATCGCTGCAGACCATGTTGTCGAGGTAGTAGAGCCAGGTGACGTAATTCTTATAAAAGGATCAAGGGGAGTAAAGACCGAGAAGGTCGTTGAGAAGCTATTGGAACGTTTCGAGTTGGAGAACACCGGAGCGGAGGCGAACGCCTAACGAAGGGGATTGAGCATTAGCGGACGGAGTCTGGTCCGCCACTAACAAAACGCGATGCTTTATTACTTCTTATATCAGCTGATCTTCCAGCAGTACGGCAAGAACGGCGAGTCGTATTTCTTCAAAGGCCTTAACGTCATCCAATACGTGACGTTTCGCACGGCGATGGCGGCGATAACTGCGCTCCTGATGTCGCTTTTTCTCGGCAATCGCGTCATCAAGAAGCTGGCAGATCTGAAGTTCGGTCAAGAGATACGCGAAGAGGGGCCGCAATCGCACCAGGAAAAACGGGGCACTCCCACGATGGGCGGCGTGCTGATCATCGGTTCGGTCTTTATCTCGACGATCCTTTGGGCGCGTCCTGACAGTCTCTATCTCTGGATCGCTCTGGGTGCGACAACGCTTTTTGCGATGGTCGGCGGTCTCGACGATTACATCAAGATCGTCAAACGTCGAAGTCTTGGCCTTACTGGCAAGCAAAAACTGGCCGGACAGCTTATCACCGCACTTTTGGTTTGGGGCGTACTGTACATGTGGACGTCATTCCCATGGAATCTAAGTATCCCCTTCTGGAAAGATTCGGCGATCACGAACGTAACGTACGTGGGCCCGATAATTTACTTGTTCTTTATCATTTTTATTTTGCTCGGTTCGTCGAACGCAGTGAACCTGACCGATGGCCTCGACGGTCTGGCATCGAGCGTGACGTTCATCGCGATGGCGGCTCTGACTGGGCTAACTTATCTTGCGAGCGACGCCCGATGGGCCGAGCGTCTCGACATTACACACAATCCCGCCGCATCGGAATTGACGGTCTTTTGTGGGGCCATGGTCGGCGCAAGTCTTGGTTTTCTCTGGTACAACTCGCCGCCTGCGTCCGTGTTCATGGGTGATGTCGGGAGCCTAGCGATCGGCGGAGCTCTTGGCACCGTCGCGATCCTGACGAAGCAAGAGTTCCTGTTGCCATTCATCGGCGGCGTGTTCATCCTTGAGGCGCTCTCGGTAATGCTCCAGGTCTCTGTCTTTAAGATCACGAAACGTGGTGGCCGCCCAGGCAAGCGAATATTTCGGATGACACCGCTTCATCATCATTTCGAGATCTCGGGCTGGAAGGAGCCGAAGATAGTTTTTAGATTTGTTATCGTGGCGATCCTATTCGCATTGTTGAGTTTATCGACGCTGAAGCTTCGGTAAAAATTCTTAACGCAAGGTCCCAAGAACGCAAAGCGCAGGATGCTTAAAGTGAAAATAGAGGGAAGAAAAGCACTGGTTTTGGGTGCCGGCAAGTCCGGCGTAGAGTCGGCGCGTTTTCTTGCGGAACGAGGCGCGACGGTCGCCCTTCACGACAAGAAGCCGGTCGACCAATGGAGCGACGCGGCTAAGGCCCTAAAAGCTGAGAATGGAGTCGGTTTGATCGACGGGGACATTCATTCGTGGCTCCTCGATCAGATCGATCTGGTCGTTATCTCTCCTGGCGTTCCGACAAATACGATCCCGGCCCGCTATGTCGACCGAAAGGACGGGGAGGTGATCGGCGAGGTCGAGCTTGCCTACCGCTTTACGAAGGGCCGCGTTGTCGGCATTACCGGCTCGAACGGCAAGACGACGACGACGGCCCTGATCGGCGAGCTTCTTGCAAACTCGGGAATTCCGACGCAGGTTGGCGGCAATATCGGCACGCCGCTTCTAAGCCTTGCAGCAACGTCACAGGATGACGGCTGGACCGTTGCCGAGTTGTCGAGTTTTCAACTTGAAACGATCGTCGATTTTCGGCCATCTGTAGCTCTTTGCCTCAACGTCACGCCGAATCATCTCGACCGTTACGAAGGATTCAAGGATTATGCGGCGGCCAAGCACCGGATCTTTATGAACCAGACGGCCGACGACGTCGCCGTCCTGAATGCCGACGACGAGATCACGGCGAGTTGGGCAGCTGGGTTGAAAGCGAATGTCGTGATGTTCAGCATTCGCAAAGAACTAGACGAAGGACTGTTTCTTCGTGGCAGTGAACTCATCTGCCGGTCGAGCGGAAAGGAGAAGGTGCTCACAACGCGCGACGAGATCTTCCTGCGGGGGCTGCACAACGTCGAGAATATTCTGGCGGCGTTAGCTGCCGGACTGGCATGCGGGGCTTCGCCAGAGTCGATGCGTAAGACTGTGGCGAACTTTAAGGGCGTCGAGCATCGCATCGAGTTCGTCGCCGAGATCGACGGCGTAAAGTTCTACAACGATTCAAAAGCCACGTCGGTCGACGCAACTTCAAAAGCGCTCGCTGCACTCGCCGAGGATGCCGGTAAGACCGTTCTGATACTCGGCGGCCGCGGCAAGAATGCACCTTATGCACCGCTCATACCGTTGATCAAGTCGTCCGTGCGAGGGCTGATAGTTCTCGGTGAGGATGGCGACAATATTGCGTCGCAGCTCAAGGGGCATGCGGACATCATTCGTGCTGATTCAGTTGAAGATGCAGTAAATAAAGGCTTTGTCGCCGCGGAGAAGGGGGATTCTGTTCTCCTTGCCCCTGCGTGCGCGAGCTTTGATATGTTCAAGAGTTTTGAGGAGCGAGGGACTGTTTTCAAAAAAGCGGTAAAAGATCTAAAGGAGAGAACCACTCCGTCCGCAGAAGCGGCGGCCACTCTTCCTTCGTAAGGAGGAGGTTCCTATGAACGAGAAACGCATGGACTGGATGATGTTCGGGATCGCGGCAGCGCTGGCGCTGTTCGGCTCCCTAATGGTCTATAGCGCGTCGGCGATGTTCTCGCTCAAAGAAACGGACTCGGCAAGCCAGTACACGTATTTCTACAAGCAGATGGGGTTCACGCTGCTCGGGCTTGCCGCAATGTACGCGGTGAGCCGCTTGGACTATCACATTCTGCAAAAGCCGTGGATCGTTTACGGCATTGTCGTCCTTACCTGTCTGCTGCTCGCTGCCGTCTTTGGTTTCCCGGAGATCAACGGAGCGCGTCGGTGGATCAGGCTCGGCGGGTTTTCCTTTCAGCCGTCCGAGCTTGCCAAGATCGCGTTGCCGGTCTTTCTTGCATACTACCTGACCAAGAAAGAAGAGACTGTTGGTGATCTCACCAAGACCGTGCTCCCGTGTATTGCCGGAGCTGGATTGTTGGCGGGGCTGGTGTTCCTGGAAAAGGATCTGGGAACGACGATCGTTTTGTGCGCGATCTTCTCCGCCGTGTACTTTGCTGCGGGTGCTCGGCTCACGCACATAGCGACTGTAGCGGCGGCGATGGTCGTTGCTGGAGCGGGCGCGATCGTCTTTGCCCCGTGGCGTGTCGCGCGTCTGATGGCATTTCTCGATCCTTACAAGTATGCGGATGACGAAGGTTATCAGGTCGTCCAATCGTTGTACGCGATCGGTTCAGGTGGCGTGCTTGGTAAAGGATTTGCTCAAGGCCACCAAAAGCTTTTTTATCTGCCATATCCGTACTCGGATTTCATCTTCTCGGTTGTAGGTGAAGAGTTAGGTCTGGTCGGAACGCTCGTTGTCGTTCTTGCTTTCGGATTTCTGCTCTGGCGCGGAGCACGGGCTGCGATCATGGCGCCGGACCGCTTCGGCATGCTGCTCGGCATCGGTGTGATCACCGGCATCATCGTCCAGGCGCTCTTCAACATCAGCGTCGTAACCTCGATCCTTCCAGCAAAAGGTATCCCGTTACCGTTCATTTCCTATGGAGGGTCGTCGGTCGTCGTGACATTGATGGGAGTCGGCGTGCTACTGAGCATCTCGCGTTTTGCGGGGACGGGCAGTTACAGCGAGGCACAGCCGAGGAGCAATTCACGTCGTAGGAGGAAACTGCCGTAATGCCGATGAAAGTCCTCATCGCTGCCGGCGGAACCGGCGGGCATATCTTCCCCGGAATAGCGGTCGCTAAGGAAGTGATGCACCGTGATCCCGAATCCGAGGTCTTATTCGTCGGCACAGCACGCGGGCTCGAGAAAAAGATCGTGCCTGATAACGGATTTCAGTTGTCGCTCATAAATAGCGCAGGCCTCAAAAATGTCGGTCTCGTAGGCAAGATCAAAGGCCTGACACTCCTGCCAAAGAGCTTTTTGGAAGCTCGGGCGATCATTCGACAGTTCCGCCCGCATGTTGTTGTCGGAGCAGGTGGTTACGTCTCCGGGCCGGTGCTTATGATGGCAGCGATAATGGGTGTGCCAACGCTCGTGATGGACTCGAATGCGCTGCCGGGTTTCACTAACCGCCGGCTGGCCCGGTTCATCGACAAGGCGGCGCTGACGTTCGACGCGGCCGTTCCTTTTTTTGGCAAGAAGGGTGTCGTAACCGGCAACCCGGTTCGGCATGAGTTTTTTGACATCGCTCCGAAATTGCGGGAGGTGAACCCGCACATCTTGATATTCGGCGGCTCTCAGGGAGCGCGTGCGATCAACTTCGCGATGATCGATGCTTTGCCCTTGCTGGAGAAGTTCAAAGACCGGCTCACGATCACACATCAAACAGGCGAGAGCGATCTTGAAAAGGTAATGACGGCATACTCTGATTCAGCGTTTGCGACAGCGGACGTGCGGCCGTTCATCTCGGATATCTTTGTCGAGTTTGGCAAGAGCGATCTTGTCATTTGCCGGGCGGGTGCGACGACGTGTGCGGAGCTTGCCGCCGCGGGCAAGGCTTCGATAATGGTGCCGTTGCCAACCGCCGCTGACGATCATCAGCGTAAAAACGCTGAGGCATTGCGAGACGCGGGTGCGTCGCGAATGATCCTGCAGCCCGATCTGAGCGGTGAAAAGCTTGCATTGGAGATAGCGGAATTGATCGAAACGCCCGACGAGATCACGTCGATGGAGAAAGCTGCGAAAGCGCTTGGACGAGAGGACGCGGCCGAGTCAACGGTCGATCTGATAGAAGACTTGAAATTAAATGTTTAGACACGTAAAGCGAATACATTTTATCGGCATCGGCGGCATCGGCATGAGCGGCATCGCCGAGGTGCTGTGCAATTTGCATTTTTCCGTGTCGGGTTCGGATGCTAAGCGGTCAAAGAATACGGACCGTCTTGAGATGCTCTTCAACGTCAGGATCTACGAGGGGCATTCCGGTGAGAATGTAGGTGATGCCCAGGTCGTCGTCTATTCGTCCGCAGTCAAGGAAGACAACCCGGAGGTCATTGCCGCTAAAGGGAAAGGCATCCCGGTCATCCCGCGTGCCGAGATGCTTGCCGAGTTGATGACCCTGCGGCCGTATCGGATCGCCGTATCAGGTACTCACGGAAAAACGTCGACGACGTCAATGATCGCTACCGTCTTAGGGCACGCAGGATACGATCCAACGACGGTAGTCGGCGGCGTTGTCGACACTCTTGGCTCAAATGCCCGGCTGGGACAATCCGATTGGTTCGTGACTGAGGCCGATGAGAGCGACCGCTCGTTCCTGATGCTCTATCCGACTATCGCTGTCGTGACAAATATCGATAAGGAGCACATGGAGTCGTATAAAGGTATGGACGACGTCGTTCAGTGTTTTACGGATTTTGTGAACAAGGTGCCGTTCTACGGGGCGGCCGTTCTATGTCTTGACGATCCGAATGTGCAGTTGTTGTTTCCGAATCTCAAGCGGCGACGCATCACCTACGGACTCACGGCGCAGGCTGATCTCTCCGCGTTCGACATCCGGTTCAACGACATGTTCGGCTCGACGTTCGCGGTCGCCAAACGCGGTAATAAGATCGGCGAGATCGAGCTGCCTGTTCCCGGTAAGCACAACGTGTACAACGCGTTAGCGGCGACCGCGGTGGCAATGGAGTTGGACATTCCCTTTGAGACGATCGCAGATGCGTTCAAGGCGTTTAAGAATGCGAATCGCCGGTTTCAATTCAAGGGCGAGGCACAGGGAATCACCGTCGTGGACGATTACGGTCATCATCCGACTGAGATCCTTGCCACTCTTTCCGCTGCGAAAGAGGCAGCCGCAGGGCGCCGCGTCGTCGTTGTTTTCCAACCGCATCGATACAGTCGAACGCGGGACCTGATGGGCGACTTTGTCGTGTCATTCAACAACGCAGATGTTTTGTTCCTGCTCGACATTTATGCCGCGAGCGAGCAGCCGATCGAGGGGATCACGGCTGACGTTCTCGCTCACAACATTCAGATGTACGGCCATAAGAATGTCTTTTACCTTGGCGATATTTCCGATGCGGCGAAAAAGGTGGTGCCAGAGCTGCATTCTGGCGATCTGGTGATCACGCTCGGTGCGGGCAGCGTCACCGGATTGTCTGAGGAAATTCTTGAAGAACTTAGAAAGAACGGAGCATCGGCCTAAGCAGTCTATGGCGAAGAAGAAAACTACTTCCAGAAAGAAGGCCTCGTCGGTAAAGATCCGGGGCGGACGGTCCGCGCGCAAGGGCGACGGTGTCGCAAAGAACTTCGGGCGATTTGGATTACCGCTGATCATTAGCGGGATCCTGATCATCGGTCTCTCAGTGCTTGGATTTGCGGCGTACAGAAGCGCGGCAGCTTCGGACTTTTTTCGTGTACGTTCGATCGACATTCGAGGCAACCAACGAACCTCTGCGGAGGACATTCGCCGCGTTGTCGCAACCGAAACGGAGAAGCCTGGTGTCTGGAATGCGGATCTTGCTGACATAAAGGCAAAGATCGAAAAGTTCCCCTTCGTAAAAACGGCAGCTTTGTCTCGTGCTCTTCCAGCAGGTATTCGCGTGGATATAACCGAGCGTGTTCCCGCGGCGATCGTACACCTAAAGACGGGTGATTTTCTCGTCGATAGCGACGGAATGGTCCTCTCGACGATCAAGGGCGACGATAAGGACTTTCCATTTCCCATCACGGGCTGGGACGAGACCAAAAGTGAGAAGGCGATGAATGAGAACGCGACGCGTCTCAAGATCTACAAGAAGATGCTCGACGAATGGAAGCCCTTTGATCTGACCTCGCGAGTCAAGATGGTAGATCTGACGAACCCTCGTGAACCAGCTGCGACTGTGGAGGATTCCGGCCGTCAGATCAATGTGACGCTTGCAAAGGATGATCTTGGAAAGAGTCTAAAGACTGCCCTCGAGGTGCTCGCTGGAAAGGGAGCGAAAGTGAGATCCGTCGATGCCGAGGGCGTGTACCCGGTCATTCAATATTTGGATTTCTAGAACGTTGGTTATGAGTAGCGAAATTCAGGCAGTTGGGTTGGACATCGGGACGAGCCGCGTGCGGTGCGTCATCGGTGAGCCCGCGGCTGACGGCCGGATGGACATCGTCGGAATTGGCGAGGCGGAGTCGAAAGGGCTCCGTCGCGGCGTGGTTACTTCTACCGAAGCCATTGCCGAGTCGATCCGCAAGGCTGTCGGCGAGGCCGAGCGGGTCAGCGGCCTCGATGTCGAGTCGGCCATTGTCAATCTGTCCGGCGAGCATCTTCGTGGCGAGAATAAGAATGGCGTTGTTGCCGTAGCCGGGGTCGAGAAAGAGATCACCGACGAGGATGTCGAGCGAGCGATCGACTCAGCGAGCGCGTTGACGCTAACACCGGGCTGGGAGATCGTCGCTCGATTGCCGCAGGAGTTCATAGTTGATGGACAGGACGGTATCACCGAGCCGGTCGGTATGAGCGGTTCGCGTCTTGAGGCGCTTGTTCACATCATCACCAGTCCAAGCGCCGCACGACAAAACCTCATCAAAGCAGTAACACGCGCCGAGATCGACGTCGATAACCTTGCTCTCGAACCGATGGCCGCCGCCGAGAGTGTTCTGACCGACGAGGACAAAGAGTATGGCTGCGCGGTCGTAAACATTGGTTCAGAGATCACAAGCCTGATGATATTTGGACGCGGTGCAGTGCAGCACACTGCGGTGTTTCCATTTGGCAGCATGTTATTTACAAAAGACCTGGCGACGGGCTTGCGCGTTTCCATTCCGGAGGCTAATAAGATCAAGCACAACTGGGGCTGCGTTGCATCCTTCCTTCTCGACGAGGAAGAGCGAGAAGAGGTCATCGAGATCGTTCCGTTCGGCCGTGCGGAAACGCGAGGACTCTCAAAGGAAATTCTTTGCGACATCATGCAGCCGCGTGCAGTCGAGTTGATGCAGCACATTGCCCGAGAAACTTCTTCGGCGAAGGCACAGATATCCGGCGGAGTCTTCTTGACCGGCGGCGGTGCTATGGTACGCGGCCTGCCCGAGATCGCGGAACAGGTCTTCGACGCGCCGACGCGAGTGGGATTTCTCGAGCAATCGTATGTCGGCGGACTCGCAAACGAGATCCAGGGGCCGCACTGGGCGGTTGCGTGCGGCCTTGCATTGGTATCGATGAAAAACCAATTGAGAGACGGTTCAGGCGCAGGGAAGTCATCGGCCAAGCGCGTGGCGGAATGGTTTGGAAATTTTCGCGAAAGATTTCGATAAAAATGAAGTTTTCGTTTGGACTCTTATCACAAATCGTAGTATGCTCTTTCGCCGGTAGCACAATATATTGTTATCTGGCGCGACCGATCAATCGCACATCCCGGGGTTTTTGAATTAGCTGATCCGCTATGGGAAATTTTATTACAATGGACGACCTTCAACCGGGCGGCAACGCCATCAAGATGTTCATCGACGAGCCGCCGATCACAGGCGCTCGGATCAAGGTGATCGGTGTCGGCGGCGGTGGCAGTAACGCGGTCAATCGAATGATCGACGCGGGGATAAAAGGTGTTGAGTTCATTGTCGCGAATACGGACCTGCAGGCACTCAACGCGTCCAAGGCTCCGATGAAGATCCAGCTCGGCACGAAGTCGACTCGTGGCCTTGGTGCCGGATCGAACCCAGAAGTTGGCCGCGCTGCGGCTCTCGAAGATACCGAGAAGTTGCTCGACGTTCTAGAGGGATCGGACATGGTCTTTGTGACGTCCGGACTGGGTGGCGGAACGGGAACGGGGGCGGCACCGGTGGTCGCGTCGCTCGCCATCGAGCTCGGAGCGTTGACCGTTGCCGTTGTGACAAAGCCATTCGCGGTAGAGGGCAAGAAGCGAATGAAGCAGGCCGAGCTGGGGCTCGCAGAGCTCCGTGGTTGCGTAGACACCCTGATCACGATCCCAAACTCAAAGCTTCGCGAGGTCGAGGAAAAGATCACCATCATGGATGCGTTCAAGCGTGCGGACGACGTTTTGCTGCAGGCAGTTCGCGGTATAACTGACCTGATCATGACGCCGGGGATCATCAATCTGGATTTCGCCGATGTGACCGCGGTAATGCGCGGTAAGGGTGTCGCCCTGATGGGAATCGGAAAAGGCGAGGGTGAGGACGCAGCTCAGAAGGCAATGCGTGCGGCCCTCGACTACAAACTTCTCGAAGAGAAGTCGATCAAGGGTGCGAAGGCGGCACTCATTAATGTTACCGGCGGACCGAATATGGTACTTGGCGAGGTCGAGGATGCCATCGGGCTGATCGAGTCCGAGGCCGATGACAACGCGGACATCATCTGGGGCAGCGTGATCAAAGAGGACCTGCATGACGAGATCCGTATCACGGTCATCGCTACGGGATTCGATACGGCGGCCCAGATGCCCGTTCAAAGACCCAAGGCTGAGGCGGCCCACGCCGTTGGTGCGACCTTTGTACCGGGTGACCTTCCGCCGGTCGAGAATATCGACGTCCCTACATTTATGAGACGTCAAGCAGATTAACGACTAAAAGTTAAAAAGGGAAAAGGTGAAAAAGCGGACGGCATCGGCTGTTCGCTTTTTTTGTTTGGCTAAAGCATATTTATTGAATATGGGCGCCGTGCCAACCATCGGCATCACAATGGGCGATCCTGCCGGGATCGGGCCCGAGATCGTATTGAAAGCTCTGGCGCAAGGCCAGCTCGACGAGGTGAAGTGTGTTGTGATCGGCGATGCGGATCACTTACGCAAAGTAGCCCGTGCGTTTGGGATAGAGATGGGTGAGATCGAGATCGTCGATCTCAACAATGTTTTATCATATCAGTCTGTTGGTGGTGTGGATGGGGAGGCCGGTAAGGCCTCCGGTGAGTATATCGAGACCGCAGTCCGGCTTTGGCGAGAGGGCAAGATCGATGCGATAGCGACCGCCCCGATAAACAAAGCATCGCTAAATGCGGGTGGTTACGATTTCCCCGGACATACAGAGTTCCTGGCTGAGCTTACCGATACGAAAGAATTCCGGATGAGTTTTTTTGCGGATAGGCTGCGGGTCGTTCTTTTGTCGACTCATCTCTCACTTACCGAGGCGATCAAACTCGTCACCAAAGACGATCTGGTCGAGCTGATCGAGTTTTCCGACCGAGAGCTAAACAAACTGCTCGGCCGTAAAATTTCGATCGCTGTTGCCGGGCTGAATCCACACGCGTCGGAGGGCGGTATGTTTGGAAGCGAGGAGCAAAACAATATCATTCCAGCGATCGAGCATTGCCGGGCCATAGGTATCAATGTCAGCGGCCCCTACTCGCCGGATACCATTTTTTTGCGAGCTCATCGGGGTGAATTCGACGCTGTCGTCGCCCTTTATCACGATCAGGCTACGATCCCGGTCAAATCGCTTTCGTTCGGCGCGGCTGTGAACGTGACGCTCGGGCTGCCTCTTATTCGAACATCCGTCGATCACGGAACGGCATTCGACATTGCCGGCAAGGGGATCGCAGATGCTTCAAGTATGGAGGCCGCCATTCGTCTCGCCGCCGAGCTCGTTCAAAGTCGTTAGCCCCCGCCCAAATTTGCTAGAATGACGCTGTGACACGACCCAGGCTGCTCATTGCAGACGACTCCGTAACGATCAGAAAGGTCGTCGAATTGACCTTTGCCGATGAGGGCATCGACGTAACCGCTGTCGGGACCGCGCAGGAGGCGATGGAGCGATTTGTCGATATTCAGCCGGATATCGTTCTGGTCGACGTCGGCCTCGAGGGCACGAATGGCTACCAGATCTGCTCGATGATCAAACAGGACGAGCAGACGAAGGACATTCCGGTGCTGCTGCTTGTGGGATCATTCGAACCGTTCTCGCACGAGGAAGCAGAGAACGCGCACTCAGATGGTTTTGTAACAAAGCCTTTTCACTCGATCCGCGATCTTGTTGTTAGGGTGTCGGAGTTGTTGAACGGGGACCTGCCGTCAACGCCTGTAGCGGACCCGGTTCCGGTGCCAGCGGCAGTAACGCCGGATACGGAGGATATCGATCATCTCTATCAAAGCAGCTTCGCGGAGACGGTTGAGATCGAGCAGTTTGACACGATGGAAACGCTCTTTGATCATGACGGTTTCGACGACGAAATGATCGAGGCGTTGCATCCAGGTGGAGGTGCGGAAGAAGGATCCGAACGAGTAAACGAGGAGGTTCCGCTTGGGCAAGCAGTGACCGAAGAGGATCTCGATGTGCCGCCTAATGCAACTGAGGAACTTGCGGCTTCCGCGGTTGAGGAGGCGGTACATCTGGATGCGCCGGCCATGGACGAAACTGAACCCGTAGCCTCGGAGATCGAACCTAGGTTTGAACCGCGATTTTCTTTTTCGGAGGCCGAACCTGACCCGGAGGCAGACACCGGATCGGTAACGATGACGGAAACTGAGAGCGAGGCGGAACCTGAGCTTTACGGCGAATCAGCAACTAAGACCCATCCCGAAGGTGATCCCGCTGACGCGAGCGGTGAAGCCGAACAACTCGTTGCAGGGTCTGACGCATTTGCGGAGCTGGCAACAGAGACCCCGGACCGGGAAGGGGTTATTGCATCGCATCAGGATGAAGACTGTTATCCGACGATCGCGGAGCCGGAATGGGAACCATCGCCCGAGATGATCGCAGTCCTTGCGCAGAAGGTTGTCGAGCGACTGTCCGATCGCGTCGTCCGTGAGATCGCACAGGATGCTGTGCCGAGGATAGCCGAGAAATTGATCCGCGAGGCTCTCGACGACGGCAAAAAAGATTAGTTGGTCTTAAACCGGGAACGGAGATGAGCGGAATTCAGCGATGAATTCGGTCGCTACCGCTCCCGGTTCTGACAAGCAGAGTTATGGAACTGGCAAAGGCCTACGACCCTAAGTCGGCCGAGGAACATCACTATCGACGCTGGGAAGAGAGCGGTTTTTTTGCGCCCGAGATCAACGAGGACCCGAACGCTACGCCGTTCTCGATCGTGATCCCGCCCCCAAACGTCACGGGCAGCCTGCACATGGGCCACGCCCTGCAACACACGCTGATGGATGTTCTCACACGCTGGAAGCGAATGTTGGGCTATCGCACTCTGTGGTTGCCAGGCACCGATCACGCGGGAATTTCTGTCCAGCGGAAGGTTGTCGAACAGCTTCGCAAGGATGAGAACAAGACTCCACTCGATGTGGGGCGAGAGGAATTCATTCGACGTGCTTGGGCATGGAAGGAACAGTACGGCAACACTATTACTGAACAGATGCGGCGCGAGGGGGCTTCAGTCAATTGGTCGCGTCATCGTTTTACGATGGACGAGAGTTTGTCGAAGGCCGTTCGATATGTCTTTTGTACTTTGTATGAGCAAGGTTGGATCTATCGTGGACTTAGGATCGTCAACTGGTGCCCAAAGGACAAAACGGTTCTATCGGATCTCGAAGTTAAAGAGGAAACGAAAAAGGACGGGAAGCTTTGGTATCTGAAGTACCCGGTTGTAGGAGCCGATCGTACCATAACCGTCGCAACAACTCGCCCTGAAACGATGCTTGGCGATACGGCCGTCGCCGTGCACCCGTCGGATGAGCGATACAAGGACCTTGTCGGTAAGATGATCGACCTGCCGCTGACGGGCCGGCAGGTCCCAATAGTTGCAGACGAATATGTTGAGGCCGAATTCGGGACCGGCGCCGTTAAGGTCACGCCCGCTCATGATCCCAATGATTACCAGATCGGCCAGCGTCACGACCTCGAACAGCTTTTGATAATGAACGACGATGGCACGATGAATGCCGCCGCGGGCGCTGATTTTGAGGGATCGGACAGGTTCAAGGCACGCGAGAAGGTTGTCGAGCGGTTCGAGGAACTTGGCTTACTGGAGAAGGTAGAAGACTACGAGATCACGCTGCCCATCTGTGAGAGATGCAAGACGATCGTCGAGCCCATTTTGTCGGAGCAATGGTTCGTCAAGATGGACGAGATGCGGGACATGGCCCTGGAGTTGATGCGCAACGAAGGTGTGCCGCATTTTTCACCGCAAGTGCCTCACGAAAAGGTTTATACGAACTGGCTCGAGAATCTAAAGGACTGGACCATTTCTCGACAACTCTGGTGGGGGCATCAGATCCCGGCGTGGTACGACGCCGAGGGGAATGTTTTTGTCGCTATGACGGCCGATGAGGCTCGGGAGAAGGCCGGCGGCATCGAACTCACTCGGGACAGCGACGTTCTTGATACCTGGTTCTCGTCGGGGCTTTGGGCATTTTCTACTTTCGGCTGGACGGGCGATGTTGCCGATACGGCAGATCTCCGGACGTTTCTCCCGACCGATGTTCTGGTGACCGGGCGCGACATCATTTTTCTCTGGGTATCGAGAATGATAATGCTGACCCGCAAGTTCACCGGCAAAGTCGCATTTAAAAACGCTGTGATCACCGGCACCGTCCTGGGCAAGGACGGCAAGCCGATGTCCAAGTCGCGGAACAATGGCGTCGATCCGATCGAGATGTTCGACAAATTCGGTGTCGATGCGACGCGGATCTATCTCGCGTCCATCGCGACCGGCGCCGATATCAAGTGGAACGATCTGCTGATCGAGACCTATCGTAACTTCGCGAACAAGATCTGGAATGCCACGCGATTCAGCTTGCTTAATTCGGAAGCGTCGAAAGTAGACCCGGCAACCTTGAGTGCATCAGATCTGCCGCTCGCCGATCGCTGGATCATTTCGCGACTCGATCAAACCGCGATCGATGTCAACGCGGCACTCGAAAAATACGAATTTCACACGGCGGTTTCACTTCTGTACCACTTCTTCTGGGATGACCTTTGCGACTGGTATATAGAGCTGAAGAAGGATGAGATCACCGCTGGCGATGCGGCCGCAAGCACCCGGATCGTGACCATCATCGAGCAGGCGTTGAGGATGCTGCATCCCTTTATGCCGTATCTGACCGAGGAGTTGTGGCAAAAGCTGCCCGGCACGGGCTCGACGATGCACAACGCTGCTTACGTAGGCGCTGCCGCTACCGTAATGCTTGCCGATTTTCCGAAGGGCGATGCTGCCCGTGTCGATATCCTGGCTGAACGCGAGATGATCTCGATCATTGATCTCATCAAAAGGGTTCGAAACATTCGCGCGGAGATGAATATCTCGCCGTCGATCAAATTTACGATCCACGTGGCGGCGAATTCCGGTGATCAAGCCGTTTTTCGGGCGAACGAAGCTCAGATACTAAAACTTGCCCGGGCCGAACACCTTATTCTAGGTGAGCGTCTCGATGCACCTAGGGCGTCTGCAAAGGCGGTCACGAATGAAGCCTCGATCGCCATCCCTTTAGAAGGGCTTATCGATTTCGACAAGGAACGGGAACGCCTTACGAACCAGATCGCCAAACTCACGGAAGAGAAAACCCGTCTCGATGCACAGCTGTCGAACCAAAACTTTGTCGAAAAGGCACCGGCAGAGAAGGTCGGGAGCCTAAGATCTCGCAGCGAGGAACTCGACGGCCAAATCCGCACAGTCACTAACAACCTGGATTCCCTGAGCACAACCTAAATGAAAAGGCGGGGGGCCGAGGCCCACCCGCCGGTCAATTCAACTGCGACAAGTTTCTAGTCTTCGATGTCTTTCTGTTTTTTTGATGGCTTTGGAGACTCATCCAAAGACCCAAAGACTACTGTCGGGAAGAAAAAGTTCGTGACGGTAGATGTCGGCTGGACCTTTACACTTGGGACAGGTGCCGCCGGTGCCGGAAGGCCGTCCGCAACGAAGTCCATATTCGACACAGAATCCATTACGGTAATGAATCTCGAAGCCGATGAGAACACGTATCGCGGCGAGAATGCCGAGAGGATGTATGTCCGGTTCACTTCGACGTTGCCGAACGTATAAAAACCCGACGATGAGCTTACCGCCTGACGCGAATTGCCCATGTCGTCCCACAGTGTCACAGCGACACCTCGGATGGCGCGGCCCGTTGAATTGAGCACGCGTCCGCCAACACTTACCCCAGCCGCGGTCGGGGCGTGATTGCCGATCGTGACGTTGTTAATTCCGATCCACTCGTCAGGCGAGCTGCTTCCGTCGGAAGCGGCGGCGTCGGTCGTAATGATGCGGATCTGCACTTTCGGTTGATTATCAACCGCTGTAGGGAGTACAAAGTTGCGGTTCGTCAAACGGCCGGCGACGTTCTTATCGGTCGCATCAGCGATGAAACCGGCCGGAACGTTGACAAAGTTACCCGTCTCACCGACGCGATACTGGACCGCCACCTGCGAAACAGAGTCGTTGCTACCGCCATCGATATCGGTTGCGTCGAAAGAGAACTTCACATTGGACTCGCCAGTGGTATTTACGTAAAAGACCATGTACGGTGCGCGTGCCTGCACGTTGCCTTGGAAGCCGATCGCGAGATAGGTCCCGCTGTCGAATTCCGCGAGACCACCCGCGTTGTAAGCGCTTGGATTTCCTTTATTTGCCGCAACACAAGTTGATGCAGATGTCGGAAGCTGCATTGTGGGGGCAAATTCCGTAGCAACGACGGTTTGAGGATCGACACCAAAAGTACCCGTCAAACCGTTGCCGCAGTAGCCCTCGACCGAGGGAACGTTTGCCCAATTGTCATTTTGCGTGATCATTCCGGCGCTTGCGGCGGTCAGGCGAAACATGAGGTTAGAGCTTGAAAGTGAGTAGTAAGCCGTGTTTGCTGATACACAGGCGGCAGCGAGACACAGCGTAACCAACGCGAATATCGCAAATGCCACATTTCGCACGATATTCATGGACGATCTGATAATAAGGTTCATTGGGAAAACTCCTGTAGAGTTGCCGCTCGGGAGCGGTTGGATTCAAGGGGAAGGGGGCGGACGATCTTATTTCAAATCAATAAGATACTCACAGCGACCAAGCGTTTTCGGTAAGACGGTCGATGAATTGTCCGTGGATCGAGGGCGTGAGTAAAACGGGGAATGTGCCGCGGGGCAGCGACACGTTATTACGATACTAACGGCTTACCCTAAGAGTGTCAAGCATTTTTGAACAGTGTTTGGCACGAAAAGGCCGGCTTTTGGACCGGCCATTTTGCGAAAAAAGATCCAAAAACGATCAATTCATCGTGATCGTCACGCCGGTGGTCTTAGTGTCCTTCTTATCGCCTTTGTCGTCGATCAAGTCGGCGATGACATTATATTTGCCGCCCTTAACGCCGCCGTCCGGGATCGGGACGGTGTAGGTCGCCGTTCCATCGCTCGGCAGGTCGACCGTCACATCAGAGCCGGTAACGGTCGTTCCTTTTGAGGCGCCCGCGACGTCATCGGTCTCGATCCTGAACTTCACCTTTACAGCACCAGACGAATTCGTGACGACCGCACGGCCGTAAAGGGTATCACCGCCCTTGAAACTGCTGGTCTCTTGCGTGCCGTCTTTATCCTTTGTGATCTTGTACGAGCTGATACTAACGGGACCTGTACTGCACGCGAACGCGGCCGTAAGTAACACAATGGCGACTAATGACAAACCTATTACGTTCTTCACAATATTCTCCTTTTATTACGGCCGTGGCCTTATGTGTAGCGTTGAACGCGTGAAGCATAGCCTTTCCCAAATACGATGTCAAAACGGAGTGCCGTTGACAGGCACAAATCACGCCGTATCATCTATAAGTTATGAACTGGCTTGAAAGCGGCGAATTGATGTCGTCGATCGGCGATTTCCTCAGTGAGGATATCGGCCGTGGCGATATCACGACCAAGGCGACGGTCCCCCCCGAGACACGCGGGCAAGGCAGATTTCTCGCGAAGGAGGACATCGTCGTCTGCGGTCTCGATGTCGCGGATGCCGTTTTTTTTCACCTCGATCCGGACAGCTCCGAGATTGAAAAGGCCTTTGACGATGGCGCCGAGGTCATCGCCGGAACCGTCATAGGTACGCTCAGCGGTTTTGCCGACGTGCTGCTGATCGGCGAACGGCTGGCGCTTAATTTACTGCAGCGATTGTGCGGGATCGCGACGTTGACACGAGAGTACGTCAAAGCCGTCAAGGGAACGGGCGCTCAGATCGTCGATACCAGAAAGACGACCCCCGGTCTTCGCATGCTGGAGAAGTATGCGGTTACGGTTGGCGGCGGCAAGAACCACCGAATGGGTCTTGACGACGGTATTCTGATCAAGGACAACCACATAGCGTTAGCGGGCGGTGTGGCCGAGGCGGTGTCGGCGGCGAAGCGCCTGGCCGGGCATCTTCACAAGGTTGAGATCGAGATCACCAACTGGGCGCAGCTACGCGAAGCGATCAATGCCGGAGCGGAGATCGTGCTGCTGGACAATCAGACCCCCGAGGAAGCCGCGAAACTCGTCTCGATGGCGCGCGACATGGACCCGAAAGTGATCATCGAGGCATCAGGGGGGATGGACCTCGACCGGGTCCGTTCTTTTGCGGAGGCTGGAGTCGACCTTATCTCGGTCGGCCGCATCACTCACTCAGCGAGAGCGGTCGATATCTCGTTCAAGATCCAGACGGCTGTTTAGTCTGGGTAAGGTTGAGCATTTCTTCGGTAGGTTTTGGTCCGGGAAGGAAATAGACGAGACCGATCGAAATGGCGATCGCGATCGTGCAGGCCAAGCCTCCTTCGATGCCGTAGGTTCCGCCGGTTAACCACGCGGGTCCATGATCGGTCGCTCTCAGGACCGGATCAGAGCTAAACCCCGAGATCCCGCTCACGCTAATCCCCAGAACCGGCCCTTGCAGCCAGTTCCAAATGAAGTGAATTCCGAACGGGAACCAGATGTCACGCGTTTTTAGATAAGCGACCGCAAACCAAACGCCCGCAAGGAAGGTATTAGCCATTGAGAACAGCGAAGCATCCGGATTCCCATAATGCGGGAGAGCGAACAACGCCGCCGTAAGCACAACTGCAAACCACTTTACCGGTCCGCGTGCTAGGGTTTGCAGGAAATAGCCTCTGAATAAAGTTTCCTCCGACGCCGCGCCGATCGCCAACACGGCGGCGGTAACCAAAAGAGTCGTCCAGATCGCCGATGAACTGGAGAGGATGTTGACGTGCAATTCCAAACCGCGGCCCATTAAGGCGATGAGGACGGCGCTTCCGATCGCAAGCGTACCGATCAAGAGGCCGCCCACCAGATGAGCAAACCATCCGCCTGTGAAGGAGACCCCGAGCGCTTTCACCGGTAGGCTTTCGAAAAGTCGCAAACACAGCCACCCCATGCCGACGGCTACGACCGTCGAGATAGCAAATGGGATAGAGATCGGCAGAAGGTTCGCCGACGTTTCTCCAAGCTCGGATTGTGACAGGATCACGATGCTTACCGCGATGAGCGCATATGCGATCATCATGTACGCGACCAGAAAGCCGGCAGCTCGCCAACCGCTTCTCAGGACACCATTCTGATCGAGAAATAATCGAAGCATACAAGGCAGTTCGGTCGATTTTAGCGAACGCCGAAGCCTTTTACCAACGAGCCAGAGAGGCGGGCAACTGTGTTAAACTCACGCATATGACGAAGCCGGAGCGACGACGACAGAGCGTACCGTGGGTATTGGGCACGGTCGTTTTTGTGCTGCTCTTCGTTCTCGTTTACCTGCAGTCCTCCAACATTTGGAAAAGCTTTAACGTCGAGACCGCGAGCGACACGGTGATGCTCTACTTCCTGTCGACGCTTAACTTCATTGCGTTCATGATCTTTGGCGGTATTTTCCTCCGAAGCATCATCAAGCTCATGCGCGAGCGCCGAATGCTCGAGTTGGGATCGCAGATAAAGACGCGGCTTCTGATGTATTTCTTCCTCGTCAGTCTTCTGCCGATCCTTGCGATGGCGATGTTCTCGTATCTTTTTATGAACCGAGCTTTGGAGCGGTGGTTCGCGCAGATACCCGATAACATCATTCACGAGGTCCGGGACATGCAGGACTCGGCTGTAAAGGACCGTGCTCAGAAGCTCGACGAGGCAACGAAGATGCTTGCCTCGGCGCTCGGTGACAAACCGATCACGGACGCGGACCTATCGCAGGTCGGCCGAGCAGGGAATCTCACACATCTCGAGATACTTTCGAAAGACAATGAAACGCTAGCCTCATATGACGGTGCGATCTTGCCTGAGCAAAAAGTCGAGCTCGACCGGCTGATTGCGGTTGCAAAAGGCTCGACCGCGTCAGGCCGTGACCTCATTGACGGAAAGGGCGTGGACGTCGGCATTGCCCCGCTTCCGGGCGAACGCAGGCTGCTCGTTGTTCCGGATCCTTTTACCGAGACGAACGTCAAAACCGTTGTTGATAATTCACTGAGCGAATTCGAGCGGCTAAAGCAGCAACAGACCACGATCCGACAGGTCGGTCTACTAACGCTCGGAGTACTGACGTTCCTGCTGATCTTTGCGTCGTCGTGGATCGCGTTTTATATCGCGCGGGGCCTGACAGCACCGATCAAGGCATTGGCCGTCGGTGCGAGCGAGATCGCGAAGGGTAATTTCGGTCATCGCGTCGACGTCCTCGCGGAGGATGAACTGGGTATACTCGTCAACACATTCAACGAGATGTCCGCGACGCTCGAGTCCAACTCGGCCGAGCTTGCGAACCGCCGCCGTTACATCGAGACGGTCCTCGAAACGTTGCCGACCGGCGTTATTTCGATCGATGCGGAGAATAAGATAACGACGATCAATGCTGCCGCGGCGGAAATAATCGGCTCGGACGAACTACAAAATTCTCCTCTTGGGTCACTTACCGACCCGGCCGAACGCGCCGTTCTTGAGCGCCTCGTCACCCGGGCTCGTCGTGCCGGGCGGGCCGCCGATCAAACGGTCTTTGGCGGCGGCAACGGAGCTACATCCGAGCGCACCGTTGCGATCACCGCCTCCGCTTTAAAAGATGGCAGCGGCGTGGTACTCGTGCTTGAAGATCTTTCCGAGCTGATCACAGCCCAACGTGCCTCTGCCTGGCAGGAGGTTGCGCGTCGCATGGCGCACGAGATCAAAAATCCGCTTACCCCAATTCAACTTTCGGCCGAACGCATCGCCAAACGCTTCGCTCGAACCGGTCACAAGGACAACGGCAGCGGCAAGAGGATCGATGATGGCGGTCCCATTGCCGCGGTCGTCCACGAGAGTACGGATACGATCATCCGCGAAGTCTCCTCCCTCAAATCGCTTGTAGATGAATTCTCCAAATTCGCTCGCCTTCCAGAAGTAAAGCCCGAGGCCGGCGATCTCAAGGACGTCATTCGTCAGGCGGTTGCTGCCTATGAGGGCCGGTACAATGGAATTCAAATCGAATTCGCCGAGAACGGCGCGTTGCCTGACGTGATGCTCGACGCCGAGCAGATCAAGCGTGTTTATGTGAATCTCATTGACAATTCCGTCGAAGCATTTGACGAAGCTCAACTCGAACGGTCGGTGACGATCACTGCCCGGCATGACGCGGCTCGTGAATTGGTTGTTTCGGAGGTTGCGGACAATGGGAGGGGCATTGCTCCCGGGGATCTGCAAAAGCTCTTTCAACCGTATTTCTCGACGAAGGGCCGCGGTACGGGTCTTGGCCTTGCTATCGTCAACCGCATCATTACCGAGCATCACGGTCGCATCCACGTTGCCGCAAATCAGCCACAAGGGGCAAGATTCATCATCGAGCTGCCGGTAGGAAATTGACCGAGAATGCCGAATCGCATACTCATAGTAGATGACGAGAAAGGTATTCGCGATTCACTGCGCGGTGTGCTCGAGGACGAGGGCTTCAACGTCGAAACGGTGTCGTCCGGGGAAGAGTGTCTTGCAAAGGCCGAAACGGGCCACTTCACGTGCATTTTGCTCGACATCTGGCTCGGCGATGGCATCGACGGTCTCGAGACGTTGGCGAAGCTCAAGGCATCGGGGATCGACGCTGCCGTAGTGATGATCTCGGGCCACGGCAATATCGAGACGGCGGTGAGATCGACGAAACTTGGGGCCTTCGACTTTATCGAGAAACCCCTCAGCCTCGACCGCACAGTCCTTACGGTCAAGAACGCCATTCGTCAACGGCATCTTGAGATAGCTAACGCGCAGCTTCAAGAGGAGCTCGCCGGCCAATACGTGATGGTCGGCGACTCCGTCGCAATGCGTGCCTTGCGAAAGCAGATCTCGATCGTTGCCCCGACCGACGGACGTGTGCTTATTTCCGGGGAGAGCGGCACCGGCAAGGAGCTCGTCGCCCGTGCGATCCATGCTCATTCTAAACGTCGCAACGAACCGTTCGTCGAGATCAACTCGGCCGCGATCCCGGAGGAGCTCGTCGAGTCCGAGCTTTTTGGTCACACGAAAGGGGCGTTCTCTGGTGCCACGAGGGAGAAGAAGGGGAAGTTTGAGATCGCAGATGGGGCAACTCTGTTTCTTGATGAGATCGGCGATATGTCGCCGCGCGTCCAGGCGAAAATGCTTCGGGTGCTTGAGGAGCAGCGTTTCGAACCGGTTGGCAGCAATACGCCGATCGCGGTCGATGTTCGCGTGATCTCGGCTACGAACAAGCCGCTTGACGGATTGATCGACAACGGCGATTTCCGCTCGGATCTCTTTTACAGGCTAAATGTTATTCCGTTTCAGGTGCCGCCCCTTCGCGAGCGTCTTGAAGATATTCCCGTTCTCGTGGAGCATTTCAACGCGCGTTACTCCGCCGAATACGGCAGACACAAAAAGGAATTTACCGAGGATGCCCTCGATCATCTTCGCTCGCATCCGTGGCCCGGCAACGTCCGAGAACTAAAGAATATTGTCGAACGCGTCGTCATAATGGAGGCCAGGCCCACTATCACCGAGTCTGAGCTACCTGATCTCGATACGACAGCCGAAATTCCTGCCTCGAGCTTTCGCTTTCCCACATTTAAGGAGGCGACCGACGCCTACCAGCGCGAATTCATCCAGCATAAGCTCGCCGAGTTCGAGGGCAACATTTCAAAAGCCGCTGAAGAAATGGGCGTAGACCGAAGTCATCTCTACCGCCGCATGCGAAACCTTGGAATAAAAATCTGAACCTCAGTTTTCGGCCACGAGATCCACTTCTTGAAGTGTATCCCTAACGGCTACGACTTTTGCTAAAAATTGGTAACGACGAGAAGACACCCCCAGCACGACAAACTGTCCGGACTGTACCGAATCAAATCGGTAATAGCCTGACAAGCTCGAATACACCGAAACCTCGCGCCCCTGCTGGTCGGTTAGCGTTACAAGCGCATTACGAATTCCACGTCCGGAGTGGTCAAGTATGCGTCCGCCCACACTTACGCCAGCCGCCGTAGGTGCTTGGGCCAACGAGAATTCCGAGGTGTTGCCGTCAGCGTCCGATGCTGTGGCGGAGACCGGATCATTCGCCGCGATGCCAAGCGTCGCCAAGCTACCGAGATCTATTGTCTTTGTGCCCGGTTGTCCCGCGTCATAATCGGCCTGCGTGTAATATGTTGAGCCGATGAACGTCTCGCCCTGACTTCCGTTCGCTGCTTTGAAAAACTCCACGTACAATCCATTCGGGCCGTAATTGGAATACTGCGGTGCAGAGTCGACACTAAAGGTAAGTATCAACTCGTTGTTGACGATCTGGCGCGAAACTATCGTTGGGAAGTTCTGCAAACGATTCGGGCCTTCGTCGGCATCATGAAGATCGTTCGGCGTCGTTCCCGGTTGTCCGAGATCGATGCCGAGCCCTGCGTTCCCAAAGATGGAATTTGGGTCGACAAGATTGCAGCAAAGCGCCGTTGGGTCGATAAATACGCCGTCCCCGGCGTTGCCGACCAAGCCGTTGAACGCGATATGATTTCCGGCCTCGACCTCGGGCCCGCCGATGACATTGTGCTGGCCCTGGTCGGTAATATGAACACCATAAAGAGTGTTGCCGAGGTTAGCATTCGCCAGGTCCGTCCCAATGTAGTTGCCCTTCACCAGGTCGTTCTGTGAAGCAGCTCCGGACAGGACGATACCAGAGACACCGCTGCCACCAATAAAATTGCGATACAAACTAAGGACTCCGTCGCCGACCTTGTTATTCGACGAGTTGACGAACTTCATCCCGTTCTGCCCGTTGGCCAACTTAATATTGCCTTGGTCGGTTGGGAAAATGCCGATCCGGTTACCGTAGAAGGCGTTAACAGTTGAGTTCTCTACCATGACGCCGTTGCCGGTATTTCCCGAAATCAGATTCCCCTCGGCAGGCACGCCTCCGATGGTATTCTGGCTTCCCCCGATGATATGAATGCCGTTACCGGCGTTCGCCAAGAAGTTTGCTCCGTTTTGGCTCGTACCGATCACCGTATTCGTGATCGTGTTGAGTTTTGAGCTATCACCTTCGATCAGAATTCCGTCACCACCATTCGCTGCAACGATGTTCTTCGGCTGGCCGCCGACTCCGACGAGAGCGTGTCGTACATTATTCAATCTGATACCGGCGCCCGTGTTACCTATTGGAGCGTTGCCTGCAACTCCTACCTCGTTGCCCGATATGAGAATCGAGTTATCGTCCGATTGAAGCCCGACGCCGAAAACATTGATGCCGTTGCCGCGGTTATTGCCGATGCGGTTATTCTTGACGGTGTTCACGCCAGTGGCCAGGATTGCGATGCCGTCACCGCCGTTACCAAAGGCGTGGTCCAGGAGACTGTCATCGACACCTACCCCAATAAAATTGTTTGCGACAAGATTCCCAGTAGTTGGGGATCCGCTTAGGATCAGGCCGCCCTCGGTGTTTGCTACAAAAATATTCCCCGAGAGATCGTCCATGCCAACCTGATTATTGATGGCTTGCGAGACTAGCAGTCCGACCTTGTTGGGAGATGAAGTTGCGTCCTGACCGAAGAGGTTTCCCAAGATCTTATTGTCTGACGGCATTGCGTCTTGCGTCGGGTTATCGGTCGTGGTGCCGAGAAACATTCCATACCCGGGTCCGCTTTGATTGCCGGTAAATGTATTTGGCAGGTTGCGATCTGCATCACCTATCGTGTTGTTTCGCGCACATTCCGTAACTGCTATTCCCACCTGACTATTTTTGATGAGGTTTCCTTTGATCGTATTGTTCTGGCTGATCTCGGTATCCGGGCAAGTTTCGGCAGGAGTCGTGGGTCGCAGGGCGCTCCCGGAACCGGTTGGAAAACTTGGCGTAGAGTTTCCTAAAAGCAAATCGATGTCATGATTGCTCGCGAGTTCATTACTCTCGATTCGATTACTATTCGACGCCCGGATCATGCGAATGCCGATCTTGTTCCCATTTACCGTATTATTTTGGACCATGTTGCTGCTTGACTGGACAAGCAGCAAACCGACAGCGCCATTACCAGCGATCGTGTTTCCTCTGATCGTAGCTCCGGTCGACTGTCCGTCGACTTGAGCGGGTTCCGGCTCAAAAGAAACACCATTCCGGCCGTTGTCTGCTATCGTGTTGTCGATTATATCTATGCCGCTGATAAGGCCCTGTAGGAGGAGGCCGTCGTTCTGTAGGCCGACGGAATCCAAAACGCCATTATTTTTAATCACGTTATTGCGTATTTTGTTTCCTGAGCAGGCGTCGATATGGCAGGTTATTATGATCCCTTCATAAGAACTGTTTGCAATTATATTTCCCGGCCCAGCGGGAGAAACGAAGCCATCCTCAATGATCTCGCTATTAGAGCTATTGACCAAACGGACGCCAATCGTATTGGGCAGGTTGCCGGTCCCGTCGCTTCGCACACCGATCTTATTTCCGACGACAAAGTGCCGGTCTCCTCCTAGAACCAAAGCGGCAGACCCATTCGATGAAGGGTCGGCGAAACCGGCTATAGTGTTATTACGGATGACGGTGAATCCTGCTGGCGCGACGACGCCGTAGGCACCGATTGCGAGGATTGCGTTCCCGTTTGCGGAAGTCCCGATCAAGTTGTTCGTTATCTCGACGCTTGATCGCAGAGTCTCGATTGCTGTTAGAGTATTCCCGGATATTAGATTGTCCAGGATCTTGGAAGTTGAGCCGCGATCACTATCGCTCAGCGGAGTAAGGTCTATACCAAACCTATTTGGCAATGCCAGCGTGCCAGTTACGTCACTACCGACCTTATTTCCCACAATAATAATACTGTCATTTGATGTGATACCTACGTCATTGTTGGAGATCACATTGCCGTCTCTTTCTAATGATCCGCCGACCTCGGCGACGGAATTTTCGAGGAAAATACCGGTCTTGCTTCTCCTCGAAGTATCGGCGGTCACCCCGTCAGAATTGATGCCTATAAAACATTTCTTTACCTGAAGGCTGGGGCTGCCCTGTGCATGGATCGCGGACCCGGACCATTTGTTGATAGCCATGCCGGTGACAACTGAACCTTCTAATTCAAACGGAATTTCGTGCTCGACTCCGCTCCCGGGTGCAAAGTCCAATCCAGCGGCATCAGTCGTGCTCACACCAGAGCCGCTCAGCTCGATAAGGGGAGTGCCGCTATAGCCCGGCTGCGTCGTCGCGTCAACCCAGACTACGTCAGTGATCAGGGGCAACGCCTGCGTGGGCGCGATAGTATGCACTCCCGGGCCATCGATCTTAAAGAAAATGAAGTCTCGATCCGGTCTCGCATTCGCCTCTTGGATAGCGGCGCGGAGAGAACACTGGTTCCCGTCCTTTGAAGGGTCAACGTCGCACTTGCCGTCGCGGAGGTTCGGGTCAGGCTGGTCGCCGTCGGAATCAGGTTCATCGGTGTCGATGTTGACGACGATTGGCTCGGTACAATGAGCCTCTTGAGCCGCCTCAAGTTGAGCAGCTTTCGATTGAGGCGTTGTGGTTTGTTGACAGCCGCCTGCGTAGCAAGAGAACTCCGAAGTATTGCCCGCCGGGTCCGTGGCGGTAGCGGTGATCTTTTTGTCCGCGGAGACCTGTGCGGACGACGTGAAATCAAGTGGGGCAGATCCGTTGCCATTCAATTGGACGGTCTGGGTACCTATATACGTCTCGCCTTCGCCGTAATCGGATTGGTCGGCTGCGGTGTTTGCATAAAAGTCGATCTTGTAGTCGCCGGCGCCCGGCTGCGTCTTGAGAAAACCAGAAACGGTAACGGTACCGTCCTGATTGAAGGTCGGATCGAAAAGCTCTGGGAAATTCTGCCGGTGATTTGCGCCTTCGTCGTTGTCAGAGCAATCGTTGGGCGTGACACCGTCGCCATCCGGCGTGGATTCGATCGTCAGGTCGATTCCCAAACCGCCGTTGTTGCGGATCGAGTTGCCGCGAATGGAGTTGTTGATCGATGAGATCCCGCTGGTCGAGATGTCGTGGACCGCAACACCGGCAAGCGTGTTGTTGTAAATAACATTTTGCTGGGTCGGGAGTGTTCCGCCCACCACAGTACCGGAGCCCTCGAGCAGCACGCCGTGCTTGGTGTTGCCGAGGGGCTGGTTGAACTTGCTGAAGCCGATGTAGTTATTGATCACTTGCGCAGATCCGCCAAGTCCACGTACCCATATCCCGTTCGTATCGTTTCCTGCGATGTAGTTTTTTGAGGATGGATCAGTTCCACCGACGGTCACCGTCATGTTTGGATAAGCAAGGATGCTAAGAGCACCGTGGCTTCCATCGCCGTTGGGAATAGTCGCCCCTCCCGTTGTGTCCGTTCCGATGAGATTGGCTTCAATATCAAAAGTTGATGTGAAGAAGATCGACCCTTGAAGTACCTCTACCGCCGCGAATGAATTTCCTGAGACAACATTCCCAAAATTTGTATTTGTACTAAGGTCATAGCCGCCGATGTAGGTGTCGTTGTTCCACGCGTCGATACCGGTCAGGGTGTTGCCAAGCGCAGCCGTGCCGTTACGGTCGACACCGATAAAGTTGTTGAAGATCCCGACCGACCCAAATCCTGTCCGTCCTACCGCTCCGTCGGCGCCTGTTTGCGCGCTGTTATTTCCCGAGATCAAATTGCAGAATCCCGTACAAGCTCCGTTTGCAGTCGTACCGCCCGGGGCGCCGATATTCGACAACGTGTCGTTGTTATAAACATGGACCACCGAGCTTACTGGGACGTCTCCGTCGGGCACGTTTCGCCAGTCGTTCGAGATAGCGACGGTTCCGGTGACATCGGTTCCGATGTTGTTACCGACGATCTTGCAGAACCCCCCACTGGAGGGTGAAGCAAACGGACTGCCGCAATGGATAGCGTCATAACCGTTGTCGGAAACAATGTTGCGACCGTTATCGCTGATAGAACCGATCGTTGTAGTGGTTATCGGATCGGTCTCGATGCCAGCAGCGCAATTGCCTAGGGGAGCAGTACCCGCGCTGTTCGTGCCGATCCTGTTTCCTTTGAGATTATTGCCGTTGGTTAAGAGCTGGGTGTTATCGGCCGAATAAAGCGCGAAGATAGAAATGCCCGTGCCGTCACAAAGTGCCTGATTTGGGGCACTCCGCGGATGACCGTTGCCGGAGATCGTATTGCCTGTGCCGGCGGTATCCATTCCAACAGAGTTGTTATTCCCCGTCAGGAAAATTCCCCAATAAGCATTCGGCAGCTTTCCATTGCCCGACGCCGTCGTACCGATCTTATTGCTGATGATCGTGTTGTTGTTACCGGCTGTAACTGAGATGCCTGCTCCTGCATTACCCGAGATTGTGTTCCCCTGGATGAGGTTGTTGTGGGAGGAATAGATGTTGATACCCGTCGCTGCATTCCCCCGAGCCGTCGTCCCATTTGGGTCCACGCCGAGATAATTGAACCAGATCGTGTTGTTGTTATTGGTAGTCGTCGAGGTCGTATTTTCGACGGTAATGCCGTTGCCGCCGGTCAGGCTCTCGCCGTCAGATACGGCCGGAAATTGATTCACTGCAATGCCCTGGATAAAGCTGTTGCTTGTGCGCAGCTTGAGACCGTCAGCGGCCTGATTCGTGATAAGCGATCCGTTTATTTCGATCAGGGGCGTCCCCGCGGAACATGGCTGCGACGACCCCTGGATGCTTATAGCGCCGGTGATCGGAGGAAGCTCTGACGACGGCGAGATCTTATGCGGGCCGCATCCAAGGATACTAAAAGCGATGGTATCCATTCCCGGATTTGCGTTTGCGAGCTGTATCGCCTCTCTAAGGGTGCACGGTTGTCCCGCGGTGACACAATTGCTTGAGCCGTCCGAGGTTGTATTTACCGTAAAGGTCGCGGTAGGCGTAGAGAGCGAGACCGATAATGTACCGTCCTGCTGCAGTATGACAAGATCGTCAAGCGAATCGCGATTCAATCTCATTGGCAGGACTGCGTCGGGCCCTCCTTCGAGTTGTAGCGAAGCGACATCAAAAGTATCCGTGTGCGCGTCCAGAGAGCGAAGAACGTGGATCTGGGCCCCCGATGGGTCCGCTATGATAATGCCGTCGTGTGGTGAATCGCCGATCCGGGCGCGGATCAATTTGTTGCGAACTGCTGAGTTTGCCGCCAGTGCAAATCTGACAGGAGGATTCGGCTGGGTCAATCGCCAGGTAGACGGGTTGGAGGGCGACGCGGAAATGGATCTGACAAAAGCTGCTTTCGCGTCGACACTCGGCTCGTCACTGCGCTCCTCTGACGGTCTCGCTATCGAGTTTCGCCGCCGTTCTTTTGTTTCCGCTGTGTTCGATCGGGCAGAGACCCTTGGGTCAATAAGTGCTATGCCGCTCCGATCGACAATGTCTTTGTCGTTCATATCCCGCTTCGTTAATCTGAGTTGGGTGGCATCCACTCCTTTCGGAGCAAATGGAATTGCTTTCGTTGTACCTGCGGATACAGATCGCTGTGATTGTTCTGCTTCGCTCTTGGACGGCTCGAGGATATATAACCCGCCGTCAGCCGAAAGCAGGGCGATCTCATCCCCGTCCTCCCCGGCGAGGTCTGCTGCCGCTATATCGGAGATCTGGAACGGCAATACTCTCGTTGAAATGACAGCAGCCGGTCGCATTATTCCGCTCTTTCGATCCAGGTCCCACGGATATACCTGGCCGCGTTCGAAAATGACCGTAACGGTATCGCGACTCGACACTGCAATATCACCGAAATTGTCATTGTTAAGATTGCCAAGGGTCACTACGGCGGCTTTGGCCGCAAGTCTAAAGGTCTCTGCCTCGTGAGAGAATGCGCCTTCCGGATGTTCAAAGACCGCAAGGTAAGATCTGCTCTGCCTTGTGTATGCAACTGCGACGTCCGTCTGGCCGTCCGGCTGGCCGATCTCGCCCGAGGCTGCAGCAGTTATTTGACCAGGGATCGCAATAGTTCGTATTTCGCTGAAATGGCCGGCACCGTCGCCCACTAGAAGAAAGAGACGCGTGTCACCGGTCGCCCCTGCCAGAATGTCCTGCTTTCCGTCAGCATTGAAGTCGCCCACGTCAAGGATGTCGGGAACCATACCGAGCGTGATCGTGCTATCTATCGGATCGAAGACCGAGGCGAATTCCGGCCGGTTTTCATCGCCACCGCCCTGGACGATCGGCGAGACCTTGCCATGAAACAATTTCAGCGAACCGTCGGATGTTGCGATGATCAGATCGCGGATCCCATCTGAATCGATGTCTCCGGCGGCGATCGTTCGTGAGACGCCCACATCACCACCTGGGACAACCACTCTTGGATCCATGAGGTTGCCGGTGGGTGAATCGGGTCTTTGACTATGGATGACGATATTCGGCTCATTGCCGGGTATAGTGGCAGGGATATCCGCATATTGAGAAGCAAGCAACTGAAGCCATACCAAAAGGCTGAAAGTTATCATGTGAGATCTCCTGCGGCGCGAGATGTACGCCGCGGCGGACCTGCTCGCCGATATGCTTATAGAAAGGCTCGGACGAAATTTTCCACCTGATAAATATTGCGAAGTCTGTCCGCAAAACCGGACATTCTCTTGTAGATTGGCGTCCAACTAATTCTCAGAGCACTCGATTACTGTTACAATCGCCCAAAAATGGATAAGGCTCACGCTGTAACTGAGATCCTTCACGAGTGGCGAAATGGTGACAAGGATGCACCAGACCGCCTCTTTCCTATCGTTTATGAAGAGCTAAGACGGCGGGCGGCAAAGTATCTCTCGGGGGAACGATCAGACCACACCCTGCAACCGACGGCCCTTGTCCATGAGGCTTATCTACGAATGATCGGGCAAACCTCATTAAGCGCCGACAATCGGCTGCATTTCTATCGAATCGCTTCCCGGGTAATGCGGCAGGTGCTGGTCGATCACGCGCGCACACACAATGCCGAGAAGAGGGGTGGGGCCGCGACAAGACTGTCTCTTGACTCCGTGGACGTCGGAACCGATGTCGCACTTGGCGATGTGCTTCATCTCGATGACGCACTCGAACGGCTGGGCCGTCTCGATCAGCGAAAACTAAGCGTCGTTGAAATGCGTTTTTTCGGCGGTCTAAGCGAGGACGAGATCGCAAAAACTCTGGAACTTAATGAAAGGACGGTACGCCGCGATTGGGAGTTTGCCAGGGCGTGGCTGTATCGTGAGCTTGCAAATGTCTGAGGATATAGAAAGCTTCGAATTGCTTGAGAATGCATTCGAGACCTGCCGCGACCTGTCCGAGAGCGAGCGGGAAGAGTGGCTCAACAACGTTATCGGCGACGAAGAATTAAGAAAGGAGATTCGATCCCTCTGTCAGGCCCATTCCGAAGCGTCGGGATTTCTTGGTGGCACGATCGGGCGGCTCGCCGCCGCTGCGGCCAGCGATAAAGTGAAAGTTCCGGTCGGCCGTCAGTTCGGCAAATACAGCATCGTTCGCGAGATCGGAAGCGGCGGAATGGGCGCGGTCTTTCTTGCCGAACGCAATGACGGACAGTTCGATCAGCAAGTGGCTATCAAGATCATTCGGCAGTCGCTGGCGGATCGCGCCCTGATCGAGCAGTTCGCACGCGAACGCAGGATTCTTGGGTCGCTTGATCACCCCAACATTGCAAAGCTTTTCGACGGGGGCGTGAGCGAAACCGGCGAGCCTTATCTGGTCATGGAGTACATTAAGGGCAAAACACTTCTTGATCATGCTCTTGAAAACGATCTGGACCTGTACTCACGTCTTCGCTTGTTTGGAGAGATCTGCCGCGCCGTATCGTATGCGCACGCGAACCTGGTGATCCACCGCGATCTGAAACCGTCGAATATACTTGTGACCAACACTGGCGTTCCGAAGCTACTGGATTTCGGTCTTGCCAAGGTCCTCAGCGACTCGATGAGTCCTAAAAAGACGGCCACAACCGTGTATCCTGCCCTTACGCCGGCCTACGCCTCGCCGGAGCAGCTACGGGGCGAGCCCATTACCACCGCCAGTGATGTTTATAGCCTGGGTGTTGTTTTGTACGAGCTTCTAACGTCGAGGCGTCCATATGCCCTCGAAAGCTATTCGTATGGCGAGGTCCTTCGGGCCGTATCGACAAGCGAACCGGTGCCTCCGAGCTCTGTTTCCGCTCGTTCGGAAAAATCCGTGATAAGAACGCCCGCTTTGAAAGGCGATCTCGATAACGTAATTCTGATGGCGCTTTGTCGGGAGCCGGAACGCCGGTACGGATCCGTCGAGGCTTTTGCACGTGATCTGGAAAGATATTTGAATGGTCGACCGGTTTCAGCAAGGGCGAATACTGTTGCCTACCGCGCACGCAAATTTATCGCTCGTAATAAGGTTGCCGCGACCGCCGCGGCCGTAGCGTTTTTCGTGCTTGTCGCCGGAGTAGTCGGTGTTCTTTATCAAGCAAATATTGCCCAGCGTCAACGCGATCTGGCTCTTGCGGAGCAGTCCAAGGCTGAAAAGATCAGCCTATTCATGACAAAGGCTCTCGCCTACTCGATCCCAACGGCGAGGCAAGGCGGCACCAACAATGCGAAGGACGCGACGATCACGCAGATGCTTGACGACCTCGCGCCTCGTATAGAAACGGAGCTCGCCGATCAGCCGGAAGTTAGGGCGAACGTCGAGCGGACGATCGGCGTGGCCTACACGGCGCAGTCAAAGTTCGACCGGGCTGAGAAGTACTTGGGCAATTCGCTCACAACGTTCGAGCAAATCTATGGCCCCGACGGCCAGGAGGTCGCTGCTACGCTCATCGGCTTGGGCGAGGCCCGCTCTCTAAAGGGCGATTACAAGAATGGGACCGCGGATCTTCAGCGGGCGATCGATATCTTTCACAAGAGCCCACCGGATCGGCAGGAGTACCGTAACGCGATGATAACGGGCCTTGTTGATCTCGCCGGCGTTGCGTGGACAATGGGCGATTTCGCCAAGGCCGATCAGGGTTATTCGGAAGCTCTCACTATTGGCACGTCCAATCCCGAGACCGAGCGCATCAAGATCGCTCTCGCGAGATCGGGACTGGGACTGACGCGATACGGGCAGGGAAGGATGGATGAAGCGATCGAAATGCTCTCCACGGCCGTCAGCGAATACCGACAGATCCCTGACACCAATTGGGCGCTTCCAGAGGCCCTTAATTATCTCGGCCAGGCCCAACTTTGGTCTGGGAAATATGACGAAGCTTTGTCCACGTTGCACGAAAGCGAGCGCCTGGCATTGCAGATCTTTGGCGAAAGCTCGCCGATGTATAACCGAAGTCTCTGGCTACAAACGTACGCGCTTTGTATGAGCGGTCGCTGTCAGGAAGCTTTGAAGACGATCAAGCGCTCGGAGGAGCTGCGACAAGAGTATTTTCCGGCAAATGACGTACTCGCCGGCAATGGCCTTGATGGAATGGCGCTCGTTTACAACGGCATTGGCCAACCGCAAAGGGCTGAGACCTGCGCTCGGCAGGCGATTGAGCACTATTCCAAGTCGACGCCGCCGGGCTCGCCAACGATGACTCTTGCTCGCCTTCACCTCGGTGAAGCCCTTGTTGCGGAGAAGAAGTTATCCGACGCCGAAGCGGTCTTGAAACAAGCCCTTATAGATGCCACCGCCGCTCAAGGGGCCGACCATTGGCGAACAAAAATGATTGCCGAGCGATTGAACTCTCTACGTTAGAACGGCTGGCCAGCCTTCGCAAAACGGCAGCATCGATCAGCGCTCCAGTGACGACTCTCAGTCTTTAACATAGGCGCTCACGTGCCTCGACCTAACCGACTTTTCTTTTCCCGGCCTTGCTATCTGGGCCCTAAACTGTCAATCTCACAGTACCTTTCCTCGCGCAGCAGTAATGAACATCCTTCTTTACAACCCGGACAATGGGGTCACCCGCAACTTCATGCCACATTTGTGGATGTTCCTGCTTCAGGCGCTTACGCCGCCAGAGCACAACGTCATCCTGATCGACGGCAATGCCAAGTCGATGACACCGGCGGAGCTTGTCGCGTTTTGCCAAAAGGAGAATGTTGGTCTCGTCGGAATTGGCTCGATGACGCGCATGGTCGCCCGTGCCTATCTTGTTGCAGATGCATTAAGAGCCGATGGCATCAAGGTTGTGATGGGCGGTCCGCACGTCACCGAATGCCCTGACGAGGCTCTGGGCCGCGACGGCGGTCCGCGTCACGCCGACGCCATAGCACTAGGCGAGGCCGATGCTACCTGGCCGCTGATAGTTGCGGACGCAGCGAATGGCACTCTGAAGGATACGTATCAGCCCGAGATCGATGACGCAGGGCACGACGTCAAACCGAGCCTGCAGGCGTATCCGCACATTCCTTGGGAGACGCTCGATCTGGAGCAGTTCAGCCTCGTGCCGAAATTTCTTCGGCCGATGATGTCCCGCTTTGGCGAAGGCTGGGGAAAGTTCTTCGTGGTTCCTGTAGAGACAGGGCGCGGGTGCCCATACGGTTGTGAGTTTTGCACGGTGACCGGATTCTTTGGCGACTCGATCCGATTCCGCACCAACGAGAGCGTTGTCGACGAGCTCCTCAGGCTTAAGGCTCGTGCTGCCGCCGAACGCGGTCAGGTGGCGGTGTTCTTTATTGATGACAATCTCGCCATCAATAAGAAGCGCCTGAAGTCGCTCTTGAGAGACATCATCGCGGCGGGAGCCCAACTCCCCTGGGTCGCGCAGATCAGCGCCAATCTTCTTGCCGACGACGAACTCGTCGATCTCATCGCTGAGTCCGGCGGCCGCTGGGTCTTCATCGGTATGGAGTCTATCGACCCGGTGAACATGGCCGACGTCAACAAGACGTTCTCAAAACCGGCGAACTATAACGCAGTCCTTGAGGGACTCGCCCGTAGAAATATCTACGCCATTACGTCGTTCATTTTTGGGATGGACAACGATACCGTTGGCGTCGGTACTCGTACGGTCGATGAGATCGAGACATGGGCGCCGGGGCTTCCGGTGTTCGGTCAATTGACACCGTTTCCAGCGACGCCGCTTTACGAAAGGCTTAAAAAGTCCGGGCGGCTCGAGCGTCCTCTTCACTGGCTCGACTTCGCTCAATTCGTTATGGCGCACAAGCCGGCAAAGATGACCATTGAGGAGGCTCGTCTCGAAACCATCGGAGCCTGGCACCGCAGCTACAGTCCGGCACGCAACGCTGCGGCCCTCGCCGCCATCCGCGATTCGCCGATACAGGTGCGGATCAGCCACTTGGCCGCCCGTCTCTTTTTCCGCGGGATCTATTTCCCGCAGATCGGCACGTGGGCGTGGATAAAACTTCTCGTCGCGAACCGTGGTCCGATCCTCGGCCTTACTCGCGAGGGCCTCTCGACGTGGCGCCGCGCCCGCCGCGCCCAACGTCTCGCAAACCTGACCGTTCCCCAACCGGAGTGACCGATCCTCTCAGCGTGGCCGAATTTGATCCAGCCCACCGCATGCCCATGCTAATTTGAGGCACATCTCCTTAGGGACATCCAAGACGAATTTCCGCCAATAGCATACGCTGTCCATCGTGTGTGAGGAGACGGTATATGAACGGTCGTTTATCTATTGCGGGAACTCTAGCTTCTTTTTTCCTGTACGGGCTTTTCGCTGGGGCGGTCGCGCAACCGCGAGCAAAGGAGAGACCTCCTGGCTCTGATCGGCCATCGATAGATAAACCGTCGGTATTCGGCCCCGGCATTATTTCGACAGGCGAGTTCGATTCCCATCCCACGTTCACGCCGGACGGGAAGACCGTCTATTTCGTCCGAAGCACTCCAGGTTTCAATCTGTGGACCATCCTCTATTCACACTCTGTGAACGGAAGATGGAGCGAGCCAAAGGTGGCCCCGTTCTCGGGTCGTTATTCGGATGCCGATCCTTTTATCACCGCGGACGGCAGGCGACTTTACTTTATCTCGAACCGCCCTTCCCCGGGCAAGACGACGCGGGACCTCGACATATGGTTCGTCGAACGGATGGGAGAGTATGACTGGGGCAACCCGCAAAATATCGGTCCGCCGATCAATAGCCCTGGTTCGGAATGGTATCCGACCCTTACAAAAACGGGTGTGCTTTATTTCGGTTCGGATCGTCCTGGTGGAAAAGGGCGAACGGACCTATACCGTTCAAGGCTCGTTGGTGATCGATTTGCGGACCCGGAGAATCTGGGTGAACCGATCAATACTCAATTTAACGAATTCGAGCCGTATATTTCTCCGGACGAGCGATTCCTTATCTTTATGGGTGGAGGCCGGGCCGACGGGCGAGGCGGGTTCGATCTTTATCTAACTTACAGCAAGGACGGGAAATGGACGACGCCTGTGGATCTCGGCGATAAGATCAACTCCCCGGGAAACGAGTATTCCCCAACGATCTCTCCCGACGGCCGGTACTTTTTCTGGACGAGCACACGGGTCTCAGTAGACACGGAATGGAGAGCGACTATGGGCTTTCGCGATCTTATGAGACAGTTACAAAGCCCCGGTAACGGTTTGGGGGATATTTATCAGATAGATATTCACGCATTGGGTATAGCGAACTAAACGTACGCAATGGACACGCACAAAAAGATCCTGGAGTGGAAAAAGTGGGCCCGCTCGACAAAAACGTATATCGCGTTGGTCCTATGTCTAATTGTTGTAAAGCTGGTCTTTGTTGCGTTTCCCACCGTCTTTCCCGGAGCGGACCAGGAAGGTGCGTTCTATTGGACCACCATCCTTATTGTAGGTTCGATCGGCTTAGCGGGCTTATTTCTTTCATCAAGAGCCGGGTTTCCGGACGTTTGGGACCAGCGGGTTTCAAACCGGCAGAGATTCCTCATTCCCGTACTCATTGGGCTCATCTATGGGATCGAGACGGTCCTCCGAGACCTGCCCAGTCCCACGCCCGTGCATCTGGAATTGCCGCTGTCCCTTCCGTTCTATTTTTATGGAGCGATCCTTCTTGAGATCATGCTGCGCTTGTTTGCAGTCACCTTTTTGACCTGGTTCATATCCAGCTTGATCCTTCGTGGCAAATGGCAAGTTCCGGCGTTTTGGATCGCCGCAATTCTCGTGGCTCTTTATGAACCGCTTCCCTTTATTTCGGAAGAATTAAATTCAGCCGCCGGAATCGCGATACCGAGCATCTTCATTAAATGGGCTACCGAACCACTCTTCATCGCGAATCTTGTATTGGCCTACATTTATAGGCGATTTGGACTGCTGGCACCGATCACGATGCGCCTCGCTTTTTACCTGGTTTGGCACATTATCTATGGAGGAATGATCGTTCACCATATTACTGCCAATTGATCGGGAAACGATCCCCATATTTCACGTGCGTTTGTCCCCGACACAGGCCTAATTTCACAGGAATCCGCATTTAAATCACAAAACCGTTGCCCTCCATCGGGATATTACCCTAAGTTACTCGGCGATGGTTTTCACCGAAAAGGATCGATCCTTGGATACTGGTCGAAAAGTGGTTACAAGAAGCGAGGTTTCCGGCCTGGAGCTGGCTGAGGTCGTCTATGACCCGAACGTCATCGAACCGCGGCACGATCACGAGTATCCACATTTTTGTTTGACTCTTGGCGGACATTGCGTTGAATTTTCGCAAGGACAGTCGCAGGACTATACGCGTTTCGCCACAGCATACTTTCCCTCCGGCCACAGCCATGCGGTTGAAATTCAAGAAGCGGGTTATCGTTGCTTCAGCGTAACTATCCAAAACTATTGGCTGGAAAAGTTGGACTGGGCGGGCAGAATGGGAGCGATGCGGTCCAATAACGGAACATTATCCCGCTTCTTGCTGAGGCTGTATCGAGAGTTTTGCCAACCGGATGCCGTATCAACGTTGGTCATCGAGGCTCTCGCGGCTGAAATGCTGGTCGAGGTTTCGCGTCACGGAAGATCGAACGACCGGAAGCAACCGCCTCGGTGGCTCTCACAGGCAAGGGAATACCTGGAAACGAATTTTGGGGAACAGCTTAGCCTTACTTCTATCGCAGGTGCGGTCGAGGTCCATCCCGTCCATCTTGCACGCGAATTTCGACGATTTTTCAACTGTACGATCGGCGAACATATCAGAAACAAGCGCATCGAGCATACATGTCATCAACTCGCGGAATCCAATGCATCGCTTGCGGAGATCGCTCATCAAACAGGTTTCTGCGATCAAAGCCATCTCTCAAAGACCTTTAAGCGCGTAGTCGGTGTAACTCCTGCGAGCTTTCGCCAAGGTTTGCTCGCGGGTGCGGACAGAAATAGTCTCGACTACTCTGCGCGCTGAGGTTGACACACGTCCAGATGCACCGCCCAAACGGTCCAAACGATAAGAACCTGGGCGTGCGAATAGAGCGTCGCATTTTAACCTTGGGTGCACAGTTCTTAAAAGCGAGATACATTACCCTTGAGCCGCATCGGGTGCGTGCGGGCGACCCATAGGCGGGAATCCTTAATGAGTCCTTTTCCGGCGAAGCGATGATCATGCGTCGACACACAATTACAAAGTGGGCGATCGTACTCGCGTGTTGGTCGGTCGTCGCTTTTTTCTATACAACACAAGCCCTGATCCAAAACGCTTACCTTGCGGTACCCCTGGTCTGGTGGCGAGTGGGTGTATGGGAACTGTACTTTTGTTTGATCTGGTTCGCTTTCACGCCGTTAGTTCTCATGTTGAGCGAGAGGTTTCCGCTCATATATGGTCAGATCCTAAAGAACCTGACAGTTTATTTGATTTCATCGATCGTTTTTTCGCTCGTTCACTTGATCTTATTTACTGCAGGCGTCTGGTTTTTGCCCGCATATCGGGCCGCTCCAATGGGTGGCGATTTTCAATTCTTCAGAAGCTTTGAATTGTATGTCGTCGCTTACCTGCATTTCTGCCTTATCTCCTTTTGGGGCACGATATTGGTGAGCTATCTGTTCAAGTATTATCGTGATTTCCAGGAACGCGCCTTGAGGGCCTCACAACTTGAAGCTTCGCTCGCGCAATCACAACTCCAGACCTTAAAGAGTCAACTTCAACCGCATTTTCTTTTTAATACGCTCAACTCGATATCGGTGCTGATGCAAGAGGACCCGGTCGCAGCCAACAAGATGCTGGTCGGGCTTAGTGAGCTTTTGCGGTTCGCACTTAAAAGCGAGGCAGCGCAGCTTGTTCCTCTTAGAGAGGAATTAGACCTCCTACGGCGTTATCTGGAAATAGAACAAAAGCGATTCGAAGACCGTTTGGTGGTAGCGTTCGAAGTTGAACCTGAGATCCTCGATGTTTACGTTCCGAATCTTATCCTCCAGCCATTGGTTGAGAACGCTATACGACATGGTATTGCACCTCTGGCGGGGGCTGGCCTAATAACGGTACGCGCAAGGCAAGACGGACATTATATCGAACTCAGTGTAACCGACAATGGAGTTGGCCTGTCTGACGGTTCGACCACATCGGATGGTATAGGACTGAGGAATACGCAGGAACGGCTGAAAAGACTGTATGGTGACGGTCAACAATTCGAACTCAGCTCGGATGAACGCGGCGGATTGCAAGTAATAGTTCGAATCCCTTTTGAGAAAAATGACTGACAAGATCCGGGTTTTGATCATAGACGATGAGCCCTTGGCCCGGCGAGGCATTCGTCGGCTGTTAGAGGCCGACCACGAATTCGTTATCGTCGGTGAGGCGGCAAACGGGCGGCAGGCTACTACGGCTATCGAAACCCTTAACCCGGATCTGGTGTTTCTTGATATTCAAATGCCCGTGCTTGACGGCCTATCCGTTGTCGAGAGCATTAAGGTGGACCGGGTACCCGAGTTCGTATTTGTTACTGCTTTTGACGAATATGCCGTTCGGGCATTCGAGGCGGGTGCGATCGACTATGTGTTGAAGCCCATAAACCCAGAACGATTCGAAAAAACGCTGGAGCGAGTTCGTCCGAGGATTCACAAGAATAAAGACGGGGCGCTCGGAAGGCTTGAGCAGCTTATCAACACGCTAAAAAATAAAGAGGGTCAATATATCGAACGCATCGCTGTCCGGGATGGGGAACGTTTTCAATTCCTCACCGTCGATGAGATCTCGTGGATCAGCTCTAGCGGCAATTACATTGAAATTCACTCGGGAAACGGCAAGTATCTTCTCCGCGAGACGATGGAAGGCATCGAAAGGAAACTCGATCCTCGGCGTTTTCTTCGCATCCGTCGATCGGCGATCGTGCGGTTCGACGAGATCAAGGAAGTGCAACGGTTGTTCGGGGGCGAATACTCCGTTGTCATGACCGATGGAACGGAGTTGAGAACCAGTAGGCACTATCGGGGAAATCTCGAGAGTTTGATCAAAATATGATCTTCATCACGTCGGAGGTAGCAGAATGTCGATAAAGCTTCGCTTTGCAGTTTGTTGTCTGTTTGTCCTTATCTCTTTTTGTTTTGTTCTCGGTCGCGTGGCCATTGGCAGCCACGGCCAAACGCCCACGGCGCCGCAGCCGACGGCTACGCCGACACCGCAGAGTGACGGCTTTGGGAATGTGCAGGTGCTCAAGGGCGTGCGGGACTTGCTGCCGACCATGCACTTCATCCGAGCATCGCTTGGTGTTCGATGTGACTACTGCCACATAACGGAAACAGGCAAGTACTACCTGGACGACAAACCGGCAAAGCGTCGCGCTCGCGAGATGATCGTGATGACGCGGCAACTTAACCAGGTTGCTTTCAACGGCCGTCAGGTGATCACTTGTAACACCTGCCATCGCGGTTCGCCGACGCCGATCAGCATTCCGCAGATCACTACGAACTTCGTGAATACTACGAGGGTGGAACCCTTTGAGCCGAAGCCACCTGCGTTGCCGAGTGCGGCGAATATACTTGCTCAATACGAAGAGGCGACGCACGCGGGTTCGATCGGCTCGGCGCGGCTGGGTATTGAGATCCACCGGGCGCAGCTTATTAACGGCGGCACCGGCCAGGCGCGCGTCCTACCGCGCGCCGAGGTGATGAAGACCGATGTCCTCGCGGATGGCGAGCGAGGAGTAACGACCACGCGCCTGTCGAATGGCCAGACGGCGCCGATCGGCAGTACGGGCACGCGCGTTTGGATCCTTGGTGCGAACGGCGTTCAGTGGATCACTACGGGCGATCTGGCCCAGCTTAAGCGGAAGATAAACCCCCTCCTTGTATTGCGGGTACGCCAAAGCGACTTTTCGTCAATGGACGTTTCCGGTGAAGAAACGATAAGCGGCGTCGACGCGTACATCGTTACCGCGATTGCTACCGACGGCTCAACGGAAATGCTGTGGTTCTCAAAGCGCGATCATCTCTTGATCCGGCGAACGTACTTCCACTCTACGCTGCTCGGTTTGGAGCCTGAGCAATACGATCTTTCGGAATACAAACGCGTTGGAGCGATCAGACTGCCGATGGCGATCAATGCATCCTATCTCGACGATCAGCATCTAGGCGTGCTTAAACGACTCACCGCGATCAAGCTCGGCGTAGCGGTCACCGAAAACGACTTTGAGCCGCCCACCCGTTGACTCGGGATGCCCGTGTTAAATGTCAAAAATCAGCATGCTAAGTTAAGACAAGACGCGATCCGCGGCGAGCCCTATGATGAGAAAACATAGTTCTCGAAAGACAGGAATTACATGAAAGCCGTCTTAGCTACGCTCGTCATAATCTGCGTATCCATTATCGCGGCATCCCAGACCGCGACGCCCGCACTCACCAAAGCACAATGGCGGGAGGACGTATCTTACTTTGGAAGTGAACTCCAAAAGCGTCATAAGAACGCGTTTCACACTGTTTCAAAAACTGAGTTCGATAAGATGGTGGATGACCTTATTGCGGCTGTACCGACGCTCGAACCACATCAGATCGTGGTCCGAATGGCGCAGATCACGGCCAAGGTTGGCGACGGGCATACAAGAGTTCATGTTCCGACGTGGTTCAGAAGTTATCCGTTCGGCCTTTTTTGGTTTGGCGATGAGTTGCGCGTGACCAGAGTGCTTCCACCGCAGAAAGAGATCGTCGGCACGAAGTTGATCAAGGTCAACGGCTTAGACATCAGCGAGGTAAGGAAGCGAGTGCGGTCGCTCGTTCCACAAGCTGAAAATGACTGGCTCGAGATGAACAATTCGGCCGGTTACATGACGCGCCCCGAATACCTCCAGGCACTTGGTATCGTGGAGGACGTCAATAAAGCCAAGTTCACTTTTCAGCAGGATGACGGGACACAGTTCACGCGAGAGATCGAGTCCTTCCTTCCAGATGGTTCGGGGAGCCGGACGTTCATAAGTGCCGCCGCATCCCAACCCATCTCGAATCAAAATCTGAACGAAACCCTTTGGTTTACGTATCTCGCCGACCAGAATGCGATCTATGCCAATTGGCGGAACTATGAGAACTTGAGTGATCATGCGGCCGAGCTATTCAAGCTTGTTGACAAATATCCGGGGGCACAGCTGATCGTCGACATGCGGCAGAATGGCGGCGGTGACTTTTATAAGGGCCGGGGCAACATCATCGATCCTATCAAGCGGCGAGCGGTCAATCAGAAAGGCAAACTTTACGTGTTGATCGGCCGCAGGACCTTCTCGGCCGCAATGGTCAACGCCATCGACTTCAGAAAGGATACGAATGCCATTCTCGTCGGTGAACCGATCGGTGAGCGTCCCAACAGTTACTCGGAGAACGACGAGATGACGCTGCCCAACTCGAAGATCATCGCATCGTACTCGACGAAATATTACAAGTTCCTCGACGAGGACGTCCCGGCCGTTATGCCCGATAAACGCATCGATCCCGACTGGGCGAGCTTTAAGGCCGGCCGTGACCCGGTACTAGATTGGATCTTTTCCGCAAAGCCGTAAGAGATCCTTACAGCAATTCGATGGGCAAAGAAAGGGGCGGTTCTAAGCCGCCCCTTTTCTCGGATCGTAGTGGGTGGCTATTTGACCGGGAACCCGCGATCCCGCATCAGCGCTTTTGTGTCCGGATCATGGCCACGGAACATACGGTACGCTTCGGCGGGGTCGACGGTGTTGCCAACCGAGAAGACATACTTGTAGAGCCGGTCGGCCACCTTCTTATCGTACGGGCCACCCGCCTCGGTAAACGCCTCGAAAGCGTCGGCCGTCAGCGTGTCGGACCAGAGGTAGCTGTAGTAGCCCGCCGCGTAACCGTCGCTCGAGAAGATATGTCCAAACTGCGGCGTGCGGTGACGCATCACGAGCTCGTGCGGCATGCCGAGGGAAGCAAGTGTGTCCTTTTCAAACTGGGAGGGGTCGATCTTCTTGTCGCCCGCAAGGTGGAGCTTCATGTCGACTAGGGCTGAAGCGAGGTATTCGGTCGTCGCGAACCCCTGGTTGAACTTTGACGCGGCCTTGATCTTATCGACCAGCGCCTGTGGCATCGGCTTGCCGGTCTGATAGTGAACGGCAAACTTGTTGAGGACCTCGGGCGTCGACAGCCAATGTTCGAGGAGCTGAGAAGGGAACTCGACGTAATCCGTCGGCACGTTGGTGCCCGAGAGAGTCGGGTAGGTGACGTTCGACGAAAGGCCGTGCAGTGCGTGGCCAAACTCGTGAAACATCGTGTCCGCGTCGTCCCAAGAAATCAGCACCGGTTCGCCGGGCTTACCGCTCTTTACGAAATTCGCATTGTTCGAGACGATCGTCGTTTCGTTGTCGAGCTTGTCTTGATTGCGGTACTGGTTCATCCACGCACCGCTCTGCTTGCCGTCGCGAGCATACGGGTCAAAATACCAGAGGCCGACGTGTTTGCCCTGACGGGTGACCTCGTACACGACCATGTCGGGATTGAAAACAGGAACGCCCTCGACCTTTTTGAACTCGTAGCCAAAGAGCTGACCGGCGACCCAAAACATCGCTTCGCGCATCTTGTCGAGCTGTAGGTAAGGCTTGATCTCATTCTGATCGAGATCGTACTTCGCCTTGCGGACCTTTTCTTGATAGTAGCGATAGTCCCAGGGCTCGATCTTAATGCCGGCCCTTTGACGGTCGGCGAGGGCCTGCATATCGGCGACCTCCTCGTGCACGCGGGCGGTCGCGGCGGGCCAGACACTCTCCATGAGTTTGAGAGTGTTCTCCGGGGTCTGCGCCATCGTCTGCTGCAGCGACCAATGAGCGTGCGTCGCCAGACCAAAAAGATGAGCACGCTCGGCGCGCAGCTGCAGGATCTGCGTGATGATCGCCTTGTTGTCATTCGCGTCGCCGTTGTCGCCGCGCATGATGAACATCCGCCAGACCTTTTCGCGAAGGTCACGATTGTCCGAGTAAGTCAGAAATGGGTCGACGGACGAACGCGTGTTGCGGATCATCCACCCCATTTGGCTTTTGGATTTCGCGGCCTCGGCGGCAGCATCCTTTACCGAGTCAGGCAGACCGGCGAGATCTGATTCCTTTGTGATCATCACCCACTTGTCCGCTTCGTCCTTAAGCAGATTTTGATTGAATTTCGAAAAGAAGCCAGCGAGCTGCTGATTTATCTCTGAGAGGCGGGCCTTTTGAGCTGCGTCCAGCTTCGCCCCCGCGTGTACAAAATTTGTGTAATATACCCAAACGAGACGCTGCTGCTCGGCGGTGAGTTTCTTTTTCCCAGGCGAGTTGTAAACCGTCTCAATGCGTCGGAAGAGTGCGGCGTTCTGCGTGATCTCGTCCTGATGCTTTGCGAGCCTGGGCTGCATCTCCTCGTCGACCTTGTCGAACCCGTTGACGTTCTCATTCGCACTCCAGATGCCAAAGATGATCCCGACGCGATTGAGCATCGAGCCGGCTCGCTCAAGCGGCACGAATGTATTCTCAAAGGTCGGTGCCGCAGGATCATTCGCGATCGCGTCGATCTCTTTGAGATGCTCGGCCATCGCCATCTCGAGGGCGGGCTTAAAGTCGCTGACCTTTACCTTGTCGAAGGGCGGCAGACCGCCGTAAGGGCCGCTCCATTTCTCTGTCAATGGGTTCGCTGCCGGCAGGTCGGCCGTGGCCGCCGAAACATTTGGACTTGTCATATAGGCTGTGGCACCCGCGACAGCTATCGCCAGGAAACCGAGGAATATAAATTTGCGCATTCTAAGGGTTACTCCTAAGGGGTTGTAGATGAAGTTTATGGTCTTACGGGTTGCGGCACAAGTTTGTTCCCGCCCATGAAAAAAACGGCCTTGCGGCCGTTTCTTAAGAAGTTGATGGTACACCCGGCATGATTCGAACATGCGACCCCTTGATTCGTAGTCAAGTACTCTATCCAGCTGAGCTACGGGTGCACAAAGGCGAATAGCTAGACTAACAAAAAGTTAAAACGTGGAAAAGCGGTAAGGTTAAAAAGTCGTGAAACTATTTCGCAAAATACCCCTGACGCGTTCGTGAGATGAGGTCCGGACTGCGCACATCGATGCGGATCGCCCGCCATTTACCATCACGCTTTGCGTTGGTTGGTGTGTATTCGACGGTGTAAAGCGTTCGAAGGTCCGCAGCCACCTCGGCGTATAGTCGGCCCATTTCCTCGAGATGGTTGATGGCGTTGAGGCGACCACCGGTCCGGTCGGCGACTATCTGGAGTCTGGCTCGGGCGGCCTTGAACATAGCGATCTGCCTCGGCGTCGGGTCCGCTAGCTTGTCCGGGTCTCCCGTGGGCAGCGCGAGCGGGTAAACGGTCACTCCCTGGGCGTCAGCCCTGTTAAGGAAGTTGCTCAGGATATCGCTTGCTTCGGGCTTTAGCGCCGTCGGGACCTGATCGTCCGTAAATTTTGCCAGAGCATCCCGATCTTTATCGCGGATGGTGCTGTCGACGCCGTCGGTGAGGACGATGATAGCCTTGCGGCGACTCTTTTCCTTCGCGAGTTTGTCGAGAGAGAAGTTCAGCGCATCGTAAAGATCGGTTTTGCCACGGCCATTCGAAACCTGGATAGAGTTAAGGATGATCTTCCGATCACTCGTGAAGTCGTTTCTCAGATTTATCTTGTCGTAAAACTCGACGACCGCGACACGGTCGTCAGGCGACAGGGCGTCAAGAAAACGCATAGCCGACTGCTTTATCACGGGGCGAAAACTTAGTGTCGAGCCGCTCATGTCGAGCATTAAGACGACGCTGAAGGGCGCCTCGGTGGGTTCGAATCGGGTTATGTCTTGTTTGACGTTGTCCTCAAAGATCTCGAAATTACTCTGATTCAGCGACGTTACGGGTCGGCCACGCTGGTCGACGACTCCAACGTTCAATCTCACGATGGAGGAATCGACCTTGATCGGATCGTCGTCTCCTTGTCCAATGGCCGCCCCGACCAAAAGCAAAACTGCAAGAAATGTAATGACCGCTTTGAGAAACGCCATAAAGAAAAATGTTAGCAATTTGACGCAGTTTGGCGAAGAGCGGTTGCACACACCACCACGTCCAGAAATCCTTAACATATTTGTACTTATGGTTTATAATCGTCCGTTAAAGACGCGATCCACATGAGCTGCCGGACATTTCTGAGGGTTCCCTTGCCGGCGGACGCGATACGGGAAGAGGAATGTTCTTTCGACCTAGTTTTTGTGCAAACTGTGGGGAAAAGATCGAGCGTGCGGACTGGGGGATGTTCACCAGCCGCAGGTTCTGCCAGGTCTGCGAGACGGAATTCAAAGGGCAGGACCTCATTCCGCGTGCAATAGTTGGAGGAAGCGTCGTTCTAGCGATATTGGGGACGGGGGCGTACCTGCGAAGCGGGAATTCGGCGACATCAGCGTTGGTGCAGCCAAACCAGGTTCGTATCGCACAGACTCAGAGGCCGTCGGCATCTCAGTTGCCGACGCCATTGGCCGAGGCTCAGAATGCGGTCCAGGTACCTCGAACTCTCGTCTCACCGCCGGCTAACGCGGTGATCAATGCGAAACCAGCGGCGGATGAGATCTCATATTATTGCGGGGCAGAGACCAAAAAGGGGACGTTTTGCACGCGACGGGTAAAGGGAAACATTAGGTGCTTTCAGCACAAGGGGATGCCGGCAATACTGCCGCCCGAGAAGTTACGGATAGGATAATGAAACAACTAACTCCAAATTCAATGGTCCAGAACCGCTACCTTGTCGTTCAGATGATCGGCAAGGGCGGAATGGGCGAGGTTTATCTTGCCGTAGATCAGCGCCTTGGCAGCGCGGTCGCGCTCAAGCGCACATTCTTTGGCGACAACGGCGGGGCGATGACGACGGCATTCGAGCGCGAAGCAAAGATCCTTGGACGGCTTCGTCATCCGGTCTTGCCAAAGGTCATCGATCACTTTAGCGAGAACGGCGGGCAGTTCCTTGTGATGGAGCATATCTCCGGGGAGGACCTTGCTAAGCGCCTCGAAAGTGCTGGGAAGCCGTTTCCATTGAGTTGGGTAATGTTCTGGGCTGATCAACTTCTCGATGCACTTGCGTATCTTCATTCGCACGAGCCGCCGATCATTCACCGAGATATCAAGCCGCAAAATCTGAAACTTACGGATGACAATCATATCGTTCTGTTAGATTTCGGCCTCTCAAAGGACTTTGACACTAAGCTCGAGAATGAGCCTCCGGGAACGGGCAGTGTGGTCGGGTATTCACCGCACTTCGCATCGATGGAACAGGTTCATGGCGGCGGAACGGATGCACGTAGCGATCTCTATTCGCTCTCGGCAACCTTGTATCAGCTGATGACCGACTCGGTGCCGCCCGACGCTTTAACGAGAGCGGATGCAATGCTTGGCGGTGCGATGGACCCCCTAAAGTCCGTGACCTCGTTGAATAACGAGATCCCTCAGGCTATCTCCGACGTGGTAATTAAGGGGCTTTCGGTACGCAAGGACGATCGCTTTGACACGGCTGCGGAAATGCAAAAGGCATTGCGCCGGGCATTCAATAAAAAAGCAGGCGCGGCCTCCGACGCCGTACATGAGACCGCTGCTCCGACGGAGGCGCGGACGGCTATTATGCCCGGGCTTGCGGAAACACTGCCAAACACGTCCGCCACGCCGCCCGCTCAAGCGGCGCCAACGGATCTTCCCCAATCGGGTGTTAAGACGGAGGTGCTCAAGTCGCCGAATACGGAATCGATCGAGCCCACGCCGACTCCTTCGATCATGGATCAGCCGACTGTAGCCCTGCCCGCGTCCGAGGTGCCCGCGAGCCCGCACCAGTCGGCGCCGACGCCGCCGCCGCCATCAGCGGCTGCTCCGCCACCGCCTCCAGTAGCATCGTCCAATGGCGGCGATAGTGCCGCAATGACGGCCGCTGCCGCTGCCGGGACTGCTGCGGGACAACCTGCAGCGCCCAAGAAGAAATCACGAGCGGGCCTTTTCATCGGCGGGTTCCTTGCGGTCATCGTTCTTGGCGGTATCGCGGGCGGCGGCGGATGGTTCGCGTATCAGAAATACTACGCTGGCAAAGGTTCGGCTCCGGTAACGCCAACCCCCACCCCTCAGCCGTCGGCCACGGTCGTTGTAGAGGCGACGCCCGAAAGCAACACGAACACGAATTCGAGCTCACTGGCTGAAACGAACACGAATACGAGCACGACGGAGACCAACACCGCGACTACCGATTCGCCGAGCGGTCCAACACGTGCAGGAACCACGCAGCCCGGCAAGAACACGCCGACCAAACCGAATACCCCTACGGCGAAGCAGCCACCCAAAGCGAAAGGGACGGATCGAACAGTGATCTTACAATAATTAAGGATATGAAAGGCAAAAGCTCATTTGTTTCGTTGATGATCGTCCTCGTGATGGTCCTTTCAACAAGCGCACAGACGAAAAAGGAGCGCGATCAGGCCAGGCAGCTTCAGGCACAAGCCGACCGCGCCTTTCAGGCTAAGAATTATCGCGAAGCGGCCGACAAGTACGGTCAAGTACTTACCGTTTTCCCAAACGACCCGACGGTCCACTACAGTAAAGGATTTGCTCACTTCAACCTGAAGGAATACGACGCTGCTCTGAGCGAATTCAACTTGGCACTGACGCAGGGCTATAAGCCTGTCCTCGCGATCTACAAGGTCCGTGCATTCATCTATAAGGAACAAAAGAATTACGACGCGGCCATCGGCGAGGCCCAAAAAGGACTTGCGATCGCGCCAAATGACGTTCAGATGACCGTTGGGTTGGCGGAGGTCTATGTCGAGAAGGGCGACAACGGAAATGCGCTGACCGCTTTGCAAAAGGCGCGAGCCATCGCGCCGGCAAATGCCGACATCGATTACTACCTGGCGAAAACGGAGCAAGCCGTCGGCGATACGAAGGCGCAGCGCGATGCCGCACAGTCTGCCTTGTCAAAAGGAACGAGGTTTGTTGGCGAAACACACTACCTTTTGGCCGATGCTTGCTTCAAGCAAGGAGATAACGCGTGTGCGATCGATGCTTATCAACGAGCTGTCACCGCAAAGCCGGACCTTTACGACGCATATCGCAATCTGGGCGGGATCTTTCGCAGCGAAGGACGTTACACCGATGCGATCAATATTTCGAAACAGGGGCTGAGAGCATTCCCGAACGATGGGAACTTTTACACAGATCTTAGCTGGTACTACTCGCTGGCCGACCGGCCGGAGGATGCAGTCGCGGCGGGGAAGGCGGCGGTGCAGTTGCTGCCTAATCAGTACATGGGCTTCACCAATCTTTGTCGGGCGTATAACGAGACCAAGAATTTTGAGATGGCTGTACCCACCTGTAATTCCGCTTTACGTATGCAGCCAGGTGATGGCGAGACGTACTTTTATCTCGCCCGTGCCTCCGATGGTCTTAAGAAGACTGCGGATGCGACACGATACTATGGACTTGCGGTAAAAGGACTTGTAGATTTTACAAACGCCAATCCGAATTATTCGGATGCATGGTATCTGCTCGGAAACGCGTATTTTGCGGACAGCCAACGAGACAAGGCGGTGGAGGCATACAAGAAAGCGCTTGCTCTCAGCCCTCGCTTCCCGAAAGCTCGCTACAACCTCGGTGTTACTTACACGCGAATGAAAAACAAGGCGGGTGCAATGGAGCAGTACGAGAGCTTGAAGCCCATGGACGCGAAACTCGCGGACCTGCTCAAGGCCGAGATAGATAAGATGTGATCAATGAACTCCGGTGTGGGCGACAACGTTTACGCGCTGGAATCTCAGGACGACCTTAACGCTGTCAGATCGCTGATCGAGCTTTGCCGGCACGAATGGGGCGTAGCTTGGATCAGTAGCAAGAGCTTTCTGAAGTTCGGTCACAGCCCGACGGTCTTTTGAAGGCTCGATGACCTCATCGATCCTGGCAAGCCCGTTACCGAATACCTCGGCTACGACCACAACCTCATCATCCTTCATGTCCCCGCGGACAAGGGACTTGGTCAAGGCGACCAAGGCACCCTGCGGATTAACGCTCGGCGAGTCGACATTCACATCCATTCTCGACTGCGCGTAAACAGCCGGATTTAGATTGATGTCGGAATAGACATTCTGCTCACGGTTGCTTGCGAGAAGATCGTCAGAAGCGTAGTCACCCTTCGTAGGTGAGAGGGGCCCGCCGATCCGCCAACTCGAGAACATCAACGTCAAAAATGTGAATCCCACCACCGCCGACGCCAAAACGCCGACCGCATAAGGCATCACCCGGGAACGCAGCAATTCGCGCACGTCGAACGACGGCATCCAACCGCTCTTTGCGGTTCTCAGTTCTGCACGTACGGAACGCTTAAGGGAATTTCGAAATGCAGGCGACACGTCGAGATGCGACAAACGCGAGAGAGCACTTTTGATCTCGCGCATCTCGGCATAGGCCTGACGGCAAACGGGACAGCCATCGACATGATCAGAGATGCGAGCATACTCCGGTTCAGAGAGACGGCCGTCGCTCATTAATCCGAGTTCAAATTGTACTTCCGAGCATTTCATTGGATTTCAAGATCGAGCGAATGGCTCACTGACCCCGGCTGTTCTTCTATGCGAAGAACAACGTTGTGTCGAGAATAATTCCTGCCTTTTGGCCTCGGTCGGCCGAATCGATGTTGCTGGTCGATATCAAACATTCCCAAAACCTTTTGACCTGACCCATTCCCAACTTTTTCGCTCCTTTGACCTATCGTTTGGCACCGATGTTTTTGTCTAAATTAGAGACCGGGGCGAGTCAGCCCTCCGCTCGATTTTCAAAGATCCTTTAACCTCCGCCGTAACTCCTCACGGCCTCTTGAGATCCGGGATTTGACCGTCCCAATTCCGATACCAAGGGCGTTCGCGGTTTCCTCGTAACTGAGTCCCTCGACATCGCAAAGGACGATGGCTTCGCGATAAGGCTCAGCCAGATCGAGCAGGGCAAGACTTAGTGCCTGTTCACGCTCCCGCATCAGAGCCGATTCTTCCGGGCTGATCGAATGGTCCGAAAGCGTTTCTTCGATCCGCTGTTCTGAGCCGCCGATCGTAGCGTCCAAAGAGATCGTGTCGTTACGATGGCGACGTTTCCACCATCGGTGACGATTTCGGGATTCGTTGATCGCGATCCTAAACAGCCACGTTTTCAACTCCGACTCCCCGCGGAACGACTTGATCGCTCTGACCGCCCGCAGGAACGTATCCTGCGTAAGATCCGCCGCCTCCTCGGCATTCTCTGTAAGCCGGTATAAAAGGCCGTATATATCGCCCGAATACCGGTCCACAAGAGTCGCGAACGCCCTTTCGTCGCCCTCTTTCAGCTTTTCAACAAAGGCAATATTGGCGGCTCGCCGAGCGTCGACGTCGGACGAGACCGCTGCCCGCCCAATTCCTTCGTCGTCAAATGTTATTGACTTACTGAAGAGCATCGTCCGTCCGCGTGGCTCTCGATACCAGAGCCTTCAAATTGCCGATCCGCTTTAATTCGGCGGAACAGTGGTTTAGACACCTTTTGCCATGATTTGTTCCCGGGATTTTTCGGCCCGAAGGGAAAGCCTGTGGAATTGTAATTACCGTTTGTTTATTTGCCCTATCCATTGGATTTAGGTTAAATTAACTCTTTTGGAAAAAGCCCGGTCACGGCAATAATATAACGCGCTCCGAGCCTGACAATTGCATTTTTTACGATGTCGAAGAAGAAAAGACGATTTGAACAGCTGCAGGCCGCAGCCTCCACGCCAAAGGACAAGAAGACTTACGTTGACCCGTTTCAGCAGCAGGTCGTGCCGCGGATCGAGGGTCTGGGTAAAACATTCGAGGGAAAGGGCCGGACGATCCTTTATGTGATCGGCGCTCTCATCCTGATCGGGATCATCGGCCTGTTCGTCACTCGCTACATGCGTTCCTCGGGCGGCGAAGCGCAGACCGCCCTCGGTAAGGCGATAGAGACATCGCAGGCGCAGATCTCCGAAACAGGCCCGCTGGCCGGCTCGACGGAGAAGACTTTTAAGTCGGAAAAGGAACGCTCCGAGGCAGCAATGGCCGAATTTCAGGCCGTCGTAGATAAATATGGCGGTTCCGTGGGCGAAAAGGCGAAGTACTTTATCGCGGTCAACAAGCTTTTTGTCGACAGACCGACGGCTATCCAGGAACTCGAGGGGATGGCAAATACAAGTTCTGAGACCGGGAAGATGGCGAAGTTCGCCCTCGCACAGACTCGCGCCGAGGACAATCGCCTTGACGATGCTGCTGCGATATATCAGGAGCTTGCCGGCCTGAGCGACCCGATAATCTCCAAGGACACGATCAATTTTGAACTCGCCAAGATCTATGAGAAGCAAGGTAAGAGGCAGGAAGCTGCCGATATTTGCTTCAACATTGCGAAAGCGGCGAGTGAGGCCAAGGACCGCGACGGAAAGCCCGCCCGTATGACGGCTACCGCTACTGCCGCCAAGGACAAGCTGAAGGAACTCGACCCCGAGCGGGCCAAGCAGATAGCCGAACCCGCCCCGGACAATCCTTTCGGCGGTCAATAGGCGTAGCCCGGAATACACCCACCATTCCTCGTCTTTTGCTAAGATACGTTCATAGTGAAAGACGTGGATCACATCGATCTTGAGGGCATCCGTAATGGCAAAGCCATTGCGCAAGACGCCGTTTTTCCGCATATGGTCTCGATACGCGTCTCGCCGCACGGTTACCTGACGGCCTTACTGCTCTCAACGTTCTTTTCCGGGCTTCTTTTTTATCTGGAGATGGATCCCGCAGGCTTTGCCGTGTTTGGACTGTCGTGGATCGTTATCCCATTTCTCGCTCTCAGTGACAAGATCGTTTTTGACGGCAAGCGGCTGGAACGAAGCGGGCTTGTACCCCGTTTGTGGGCTTGGTTCAATAGTTCGCGTCGAAGACTCAAGATCGCAGATATCGAGCAGGTCGAGACACAGGCAGTCCGTGCGGCAAAGCGTGGCGGACATGTTTATTATCGCTACAGGACAAGTTTTCGAGGTAAAGGTCTGAGCGTGGCGGTTGCGTCGGGGGGAGAGGACTATCGATCGATGACAAAGGCGATCCTGCCTCTGCTGCCGGACAATGTCCTGGATATCCGATCGATGGAACTGAGGGACCACCTCAACGAACCCAAAGAGGTGCTCACCAAAGCCGAGTTCGCGCGCATCCCGTCCGCTGAGGTCCTGGAAGGCACGCTTCCCCGAGTCGCCAAACGCGGGCAGTATGTGCCGAATGCGTCGCACGGCGATGAGGACGACACCCGGGCAGAGGACCTCCAGTCGCTTGCAAATGAACTACGGCTTTCGGGATATCTGCTTCAGGCGTTAGAGGCGTTCAGACGAGCCCTTGTGCTAAAGCCACGGGATGCAAGGCTACTATTCGAGTTCGCGAGGTGCCTGCATTCTTTTGCCGGAGTCTCTCGTGACAGGAAGCTTGAAAGGAAGGCCCTGGCAGCCCTTCGGTTGTCGGAGCGACGGGCCTACGGCGATAGCGATCTGCTGAACCAACTCGGTGAGACTTACTTTCAGATCGGCGATTGGAGACGGGCGGGAAATATCTTTCAGCGTGTACTCGACCGGTTCGGTGAGAACTTTGCCGCCGCCCGAGGAATGGCGGAGCTCGCCCTCAGAGAGGGTAAAATCGCCCACGTGATCCACCATTTCGCATCGGCGAATCGTATCGCCACCACGCCGGCATTGAGGCGATGGACGCGAAACGAGACCGATTACTTCGCACGCCTCAACGACGACGAGGAGTACATGGAGATGGAGATCAGCCGCGTTAATCTTCTCGATACTGTGGAGACATCGAAGCGGACGGCGTTAAGGGTCGTGATCCTCTCCTTCCCGCTTATCGCCATCGGAATGATGTTCGACGACGACCTGATCGCCAACATCGGCTGGACGGTTTCGACCGTGTCGCTTCTGATATGGTGCGGGCTCGGTGTAACAGCCGGGATGTTGTCGCGTCGCATCCCCTATGAACTCGTTCACAACGACCACGATCACTGATCCACTACGGCTATTTTGAAACTCGCAGGCCAAATGTGCGTACATTCATTACGCGGATCTCTAGGTCCTCATTCGACAATCGGCCCATTCTGACCTATAACTTGGGTTGACCAAATTACATATCGTCCAGATTTGGACATTATTCATATGAAGCTCGTGTATACCCTCGTACTCGTTCTGCTTTCGGCCACGGCACTATTCGCCCAGGCGAATGTCTCGTGGCTGCGATATCCAGCGATCTCGCCTGACGGACAGACGATCTTGTTTGAATATAAGGGCGATATCTGGTCGGTACCGTCATCCGGCGGAAACGCGATGCCGATGACCCTGAGCGAGAGCTATGATTTCGCGCCCGTATGGAGTCACGATGGTAAATGGATCGCGTTCGCTTCGGACCGGTACGGGAACTTTGATGTCTTTATCATGCCGGCAAGCGGCGGGGAAGCGAAGCGGCTCACCTTCCACTCGACCCGCGAGGTACCAAGCAGCTTTACTGCCGACGACAAGGCGGTATTATTCAATGCGACGCGACAGGATTCGGTGACGAATGTTCAATTCCCAACCGGGGGGATGAGCGAGCTTTACAGCGTGCCCGTTAGCGGCGGGCGTGTTTCGCAGGTACTGACCACACCGGCGCTCGATGCGACCATTAGCTCGACCGGCGACAAGATCATCTTTCACGATTACAAGGGCTACGAGAGCGACTGGCGCAAGCACCACACCTCGGCTGTTACTCGTGACGTGTGGGTCTATGACGTGCCGGCAAAAAAGTACACGCAACTTTCGTCCTTCAAAGGCGAGGACCGGAATCCGGTCTTTGATGCGAATGACGATGACTTTTTCTATCTGAGCGAGCAGGGTGGTTCGTTCAATGTTTTCAAGAGCAGTTTGCGGTCGCCGGACAAGTCGACGGCGGTCACGCATTTTACAAAACATCCGGTTCGATTCCTGACGCGAGCGAAGAATGGCACACTGGCGTTCAGCTATGACGGTGATCTTTACACCCAAAAAGGCAGCGGGGAACCGAATAAAGTCAGCGTTACGATCGCCGCCGACGGCCGTGAGCCGCTTGAGCGGATCGTGCCGGTGAACGGTGGTTTTACCGAAGCGAAGTTAGCTCCGAGCGGGAAGGAATTCGCGTTCATCTTTCGGGGCGAGATCTTTGTCGCCAGTATCGATGGCAAGATGGTCAAGCGGATCACCAATACGCCGTGGCAGGAGCGCTCGGTGAGCTTTAGCCCCGACGGTCGCAGTCTTGTCTATGCGGCGGAGCAGAACAATAACTGGAACGTATATACGACATCGCTTACTCGAAAGGCTGAGCCATACTTCTTTGCTTCGACCGTATTAAAGGAAGAGCCGGTCGTTGCCACGGCCGCGGAAGAGTATCAACCGGCATTTTCTCCCGACGGTAAAGAGATCGCCTATTTGGAAAACAGGCAGACGCTGAAGGTCTACAACATCGCCTCAAAAGAGACCCGAACTGTCCTGGCGGGCGACAAGAATTATTCGTACGCCGATGGAGACCAGTACTACCAGTGGTCGCCCGACAGCAATTGGTTCCTGGTCCAGTATGGGTTACCCAGCAGGGTCCAGACGCCCGAAGTCGGCCTTGTTGCCGCGGACGGAAAGAGCGAGGTTCGAAATCTGACCCAAAGCGGATATGACGACGTCGTGCCGAAATGGGCGATGGACGGGAAGATGATGATCTGGGGCTCGACACGCGAGGGCACGCTGGCCCAGGGCGGGGGGGCAACTTCCGGGGACGTGTTTGGAATGTACTTTACAAAGGCCCTGTATGACCGCTCAAAACTCTCGAAAGAGGAGCTGGCCCTTGTTAAAGACATTGAGGACAGAGATAAGAAGGAGACGGACGAAAAGGCAAAGGCCGGAGGACCGAACGCGAGCCCGTCGCCGTCCGCAAGTCCAAAGGCGGATGACAAAAAAACCCTGACATTCGATTGGGACGGGCTTTCCGACCGGAAGTCACGCTTAACGATAAACACCTCCGGTCTTGGCGACTGGGTACTCTCAAAGGATGGAGAAAAGCTGTTTTATCTTACGAACTTTGAGAAGGGCAACGACCTGTGGGTGACCGAACTGCGCACCCACGATACCAAGGTCTTTAACAAGCTCGGTGCCAACAACGCGTCGATGGAGTTATCGCCCGACGGCAAGTTCCTTTTTGTTGTTGCCGATGGCCGAGCGATGAAGATCGATGCCGAAAGCGCCAAAGTCGAACCGGCGGCGGTCAACACGGAGATGGTGCTCAACTATTCGGCCGAGAAGGCATACATATTCGACCACAGTTGGCGACAGTTCAAGGAGAAACTGATCTTTCCAGATCTTCAGAAGGTTGATTGGGATTACTATTACACGGCTTATAAAAGATTCCTTCCGTACATCAACAACAACTATGATTTTGCCGAAATGTTGAGCGAGATGCTCGGAGAGATGAACGTCTCGCACACCGGCGCTTATTACCGGCCCACATTTCCGAATTCTGATTCGACCGCTTCGCTGGGTTTGCTATATGACTACTCCTATACAGGTGACGGCGTGAAGATCGCCGAGGTCATTCAGGGTGGTCCTGTTGACCTCGCCGCTTCCTCGATCAAGGCGGGCCAGATCATCGAGCAGATCGATGGCAATAAGATCGATGCGTCGATGGATTTTTATAAGCTGCTAAACCGCAAGGCCGGCAAATTCACTCTGCTTTCCGTATATGATCCAGCGACAAATACGCGTTGGGAAGAGACCGTCAAACCTATCAGCGGCGGTGACGAAGGCGAGCTGATGTACAAACGTTGGGTACGTCAGCGACGCGCCGAGGTTGACCGGTTGTCGGGCGGTAAGATCGGTTATATACACGTTAGGTCGATGAATGACGCCAGCATGCGCGATGCTTATGAGCAAGCGCTGGGTTTGAACCTTGAGAAGGATGCGATCATCGTCGATACCCGCTTCAACGGGGGCGGTAACATTCATGAGCAGCTCTCTGATTTCTTAAGCGGGAAGAAGTACTTTGACGTGGTCCCTCACGGACAGTACATCGGTTATGAGCCGGATGCCAAATGGATCAAACCGTCCATCGTGCTGATCAGCGAGAGCAACTACTCGGATGCACACCTTTTCCCTCTAGCATACAAGGCTAAGAATCTCGGCCTGCTTGTCGGGATGCCCGTTCCCGGAACCGGTACATTCGTTTGGTGGGAAAATCAGATAGATCCCAGTCTAAGGTTTGGGATCCCGATGGGCTGTTGGCGGTCGCTCGACGGCAAGTGCGCCGAGAATGTACAGACCGAGCCGGACATTCGCGTCCCACTGGAACCGGGCGTGATGATCAGTGGACACGATCAGCAGATCGAGGCAGCGGTCAAGGAGTTGATGAAGAAGAAATGATAATTTCTTTTTGTTTGGTTTATGAGCGGTGCCAATAACGGCGCCGCTTTTTTTGATCATTGTTTTCTTTCTCGAAGTTTATTGAGTCATTATGGGCTGTTCTGACGAGGACGTGTCACAAAATGAGTATTTACAGTGTATAAGATAGAGAGAGACGTGGCTTGTGATGAAACAATTTCTACCGGCGGAGAGCAGTCCGATAACTCTGGGTGAAAGTCTTAAGACCTTCAACATAAACGGGCTGATCTTTACCGAAACCACTCACATCGCGAATAAGAGGCTTTCGAGGCATTACCATGAGCGGGCCAATATCGCTTTTGTTCTTAAGGGGTCATTTGCGGAGGTACTCGATAAAAGGCGCTTTGAATGCGCCCCTCAAAGCATGATCGTTAAACCGGCCGGTGAAGCTCATGCAAACCATTACGGCGGGGGTGGTCTTCACTGCGTTCTTATCGAACTCGAGCCGGATCGCGTGGAATCACTTCATCCATTCAATGGCATATTTGATCTTGTAAGTCACATCCGGGCAGAGATGCCTAGCATGCTGGCTTCCCGAATATACAGGGAGATGAATCTCATGGACACCGCCTCACCGCTTGCGATAGAGGGCCTGTCTTTAGAGTTATTTGCGGAACTCTTCCGGAGCAAGGCGGATCCGACCGGTCATATACCGACTTGGTTAAAGCATGTTAGAGAGATCCTTCATGCGGATTTTGCGGATCCAGTCAGCCTGGCTTGGATCGCACAGCATGTCGGAATACATCCGGTACATATTGCGCGTTCGTTTCGGAAGCACTTTGGCTGTACATTGGGAGAATACCTGCGCCGGCTCCGCATTCGATCCGCATGCGACAAACTATCCTCGTCCGATACCCCATTAGTAGACATTGCCTTAAGCTCTGGATTCTCTCACCAGGCTCATTTTTCCCGACAGTTCAAGAGTCAGATCGGCATGACTCCGCGGCAATACCGGTCGATTTTCCGACGGACACGTTAAGCACGGTCAAAAAAGTTGTTTTCGTGTAAGACGCAAGCGTTTCAAATCTCATAGCCTGTGTGTGCCAAAGAATCGACGATTCTTAAATTGTGGCTCCGAGACGGCCAACCCCCCCGAGAATACGTAGTCGCAGTATCAAATTCTTCTGAAGGAGAATGAGCTTGGCGAGCCCGGACGCCTTCGATAGATGCAAAGAAAGGATCAGCGAAACTGAATTTTCAGGCAGATGCTCGATAGGTTCCGACAATTTACAAGGAATGTAACGTTCTCGCTCCTAAGGTCTGGTTTCACATGTGTAGTAAAGAAATCAGATTTACGATTGCGTGTAAAGGGGCAAAGCTCTCAGTGAAACGCTTGAAAGTCTGTTAGCTCCGAAACGATTGTGAGACTTATGTCTTTCGCGCGATTTCAAATCGACTTGGCTCCTGAAAGTATTGGAGCGTTAAGGATTTCGGTTGCCGAAATCCAAACGCGGCTTCAGTCATTCAATACTTCCTGGGTAAAGTCCGGTATATTTTTAGCGCCTGCGTAGAACAGTTCCAAGTCATCAATACCCGCCGTTGGGAAGCTCCTCTGAGCGCCATCGAGTGACTGGGGACGATACTGCTCCATACTCCGCCAGGTTTATGTCAGGCCAAGCACCGAATGAAAAGCTGATCCGTAAAAAGTTGAGGGTCGATGAATTCCGAGGGAAGACAATGAGAAGTAATACAACAAACAAGCGCCTTCTAGCTGCAAGTTTCGCACTTAGCGCATTCCTGATCTTTCTTATAGCCCTTCCGGAGATAAGATCGTTTGCCTCGCGAACTAAGATTCCAATATTGGTGCCGGCGATCACCGCGTCGAAATCCGTAGCGTTTGCACCGGGCGGTGATGTTGATGGCGATGGCAAAGCGGATCCGGGCGACAAACTTCAATATTCGGTCACGATCAATAATACGGGACCAGATCCCGCGACCGGCGTAGCTTTTGGCGACAATCTACAAATTCAGACCCTAGTAGCCAACTCACTTAACACCTCTCCGATCGCCGCGAATGAGAGCTTTGGCGTTTACGGAAATGTAAGTATTAGCGTCCCGGATGGCTCCAGCGATCTCCTGGCAAATGATTTCGACCCGGATGGCGGAGCGATCACGCTCATTACGACGGGGTCGATCTCGAGCGCCAACTGTGCGGGGTGTAACAACGTCACGATCAATGCGAACGGTTCCTTCAGCTATGACCCGCCGGTGGGTTTTACCGGGGCAGACAGTTTTACCTATACGATCCGCGATAACGGCGCCGACGGAGTAGGGGGCAACGCCGATGATGCGACAAGTACCGGTACCGTAACGTTGAACGTGTCCGGAATGATCTGGTTTGTCAATAATAATGCCGCTTCATGTACGACACTCACACTGGCATCTCAGTGCGGCAAGTTGTCGAAGCCATTCAGCACCCTCGATGCGTTCAATGCGGTGAATGACAGCGGTGCGGGCCATCCGGGTGCCAATTCCGATGTCTTTATCTATCAAAGCGGGACGGGATATACGCTGACCAGCAACCTGAACATGCGAAGCGGCGAGCGGTTTATCGGGCAGGATGCATCACCGAACAATACGCCGATAAATAATGCAGCACTTCTTAACATAACCTTACCCAGTTTCAGCCAAACGTTGCCTTCCACGGATACGGCCAACAGCACGGTGGCGATCAGCGGCAACACAGTTACCGCGATCTCGAACAACACGCTGCGCGGAATGATACTGGGAAACAGCGCAACATTGACCGGAAACACTTTCGGTACACTCACCGCTGCGGACGTCACGCTGAATGGTACCGGCCAGGCGTTGAACCTGACCACCGGCACGCTAGCGGCAACCTTTACGAGCATCTCTTCAACAAACAGCGCGACCACCGGGATCAGCCTGACGAGCGTCGGCGGCAGCTTAAGTACCGGCACGACGACGATCAGCAACCCGACCGGCATCGGCATAAGCGTTAATACCTCGAGCGGCGCCTTCAACTTTGGAAACGTGTCGGCGACCGCATCGGGCGGCACCGGCGTCAGCCTGACGACCAACACCGGTGCGATCACTTTTGGCGACCTCGACATCTCGCCTGATGCGAACCAGCGCGGCTTATTGGCGACGGACAATACGCAGACGATCACGGCCACGAGCGGCACCATCGGCACGAGCGGTGCCACCGGTGTGGAAATGAGCCGCGCTAGCAGCACCACGCCTTTGGCTATGGCGCTGACTAGCGTCAGCACCGCTGGTGGACCCAATGGCATCTTCCTGAAGAACACCTCCGGCAGTTTCTCCGTCAACGGCGACGGTACGAATACTTTCCAGCACAGTGGGATCCGAAGCTTGGAATTCACGTGACTTGAAGTCGCGGC
>JADMIO011197681.1_pt1 | contig 137386 bp, 113 predicted proteins | sample 8958161 | NCBI WGS metagenome assembly JADMIO01 (sample SAMN16585339, study PRJNA669376) | soil metagenome | isolation source: Crop rotation soil | place: USA: Cullars Rotation, Alabama | collected 2011
CGCGACAACTTGTCCACGTGGAATTCTAAGCTTAGGATCCCAATGTGCTGGAAAGGCCTGCTTCCACAGTTATTTGGCAGAAAAATGGGTGGCAGAAAAATAGGACCATATGCGACCCGCTCTGGATCGTCTGCATTTCATTTTTCTGCCACCCATTTTTCTGCCAAAATCCAGAACGCACAACAAGGTCAATCGATCTCCTCGCAGGAATTCCAGTGTATTTACATAGTGACCGACTCCCCTTCCATCTATTACAATCACCCCCCTAACCCGACTGGTCGGCCGGGAGTATTGAAAACAGATCCAATTCGGGATTGCTGGGTAAACGGAGTAGATAAGCATGTCACGGTGGAACCAATTGCGCGGCATGAGTATTTGTGCGGGAATCATTGGCTGCTGGTCCGTCGGTATCGGTCTGGCTGCGGAGACTCCGACGGCGGACTATGCCTTGTCGAAGTTTCATCCGGCGCAATCCGACGTGGATTACGAGATCCCGAATGCTGCGACGGCCAAACAGTGCAAGATTTCGGTGGAACGCTACGCCAAGGGATCGGGCTGGGTTGTAACGGGTCCTGCCGGACAGGTGCTGCGACGCTTTGTCGACACCAACGATGACAACGTCGTCGACCAATGGCGCTACTATCGCGATGGCGTCGAGGTCTATCGCGATCTGGATTCCGACTTCAATAAAAACCCCGATCAGATGCGCTGGTTCAATACTGCCGGCAGTCGCTGGGGTATCGACAAGAACGAAGACGGCAAGATCGACTCGTGGAAGGTTCTGTCCCCGGAAGAAGTTGCTCGGGAAGCAGTCCGAGCGTTGATTGCTAAAGATGCACGACTTCTGGGCACTCTGGTGCTGACCCCTGACGATCTGAGTCGGCTGGGAATCAAAGGCGAGACCGCTGAGGCCATTCAAAAGAACCTGTCGAATCTGGGCGGACAACTTGAAAAGGCTTCGGCCTCCAAGATGTTTTCCGCCAAGACCAAGTGGATGCAGTTCCAAGGGACACTGCCCAGCGTGATTCCGGCGGAACAGGCTGAAAGCCGCGAAGACATTTACGCGCACCAGAATGCGATGACTCTAGTGGAAAACGACGGTAAGGCCGGACTGATTCAACTCGGGACGCTGGTCCGTGTGGGCGAGGTCTGGAAGTTGAGTCGCTTTCCGCAGCCGCTGGAAGGGAACGCCGTGCAGGTCGCCGAAGATGCATTGTTCTCGCCAGTGATTGCCGCGAATGCCGCAAATACCGGAGCACCCATGCCGGGCGGCGGGGTGAGTCCCAAGGTTCAAAAGCTGGTCGAAGAGTTGCAGGCGATTGATAAGAAGACCCCGAGTCCAACGGCAACGAAGACAGCTTGGACCGATTTCAACGCCGTGCGGACGGCCATGTTGCACAAGCTGGTGGAAGCCTCGGAAACCACGGAAGAGCGGGAGCAGTGGATTAAGCAGATCGCCGATGGGCTGGCCGCCGGAGTTCAGTCAGACTCGGTCAACAAGGGGCTCGAACAACTCAAGTCGTTACTGGATGACGTCGAGAAAAAGACCCCGAAATCGTCGCTGGTGGGATACATCACGTACCGCATGATGACCGCCGATTTCAGCCTGAAAATGCGTAAGGCGCCCCCGGATAAAACCGGCGACATCCAGGATCAATGGCTGAAGAGTCTGGAAGCGTTCGTCTCGAAGTATCCCAAGGGCGACGATGCCCCGGAAGCCATGTTTCAACTGGGCAGCACGTATGAATTCTCGGTGAAGCCGAAAGACGCCCGAACGTGGTACTCGCGACTGGCCTCTGATGCACCGGAGACACCGTCTGGGGCCCGTGCGGCAGGGGCCTTACGGCGCCTCGACTGTAAGGGCGAAACCTTCCGATTGAAGGGGACCAGCCTGGCAGGCATGCCGGTGGACATCTCCACGTTCAAGGACAAAGTCGTCGTCGTAATTTACTGGGCCAACTGGAGCGAACCGCTCGTCAAGGATTTGCCCCAAATTCGAGCTTTGTACGAACAATACCACGACCGGGGTCTGGAAATCATCGGCGTCAGCGTGGATACGACCAAGGAAGAAGCTCAGGCTTGGATTTCTGAATACAAAGTCAATTGGACTCAGATTCACGAGCCGGGTGGCCTGGAGGGGAGTCCGCTGGCGATCGACTACGGCATTATCATGTTGCCCACCATGTTCGTGGTCGACCAGCAAGGGAAAGTCGCCTATCGAGGCACAGCGGCCGAGGAGCTGAAGCCACTTCTGGCCGAACTGCTGACGTCGGAAGAGAAGAAGGCGGAGTGAGGTTACCTATTTCGTGGAATGCGGAATGACCGGGGCCCAGGAGCAGTAAAACATGGCTCGCGGTACCGTCGCTTCCAGCAAGTCTCGCCATTGAGCCGCCGGATCGACTCGGGCTTGGGACCCCAATATCAAATCAATCACTCCGGACGCGAATTCGTATTTCACGATTTGCGGGTTGGTCGTCTGGGCCAGATCTTTCAAGTCCTTCAATGCATCTTCTTCATATCCAATCGCATCGATCAGCCCGAACTTCAGGGCATCGTCAGCCGTGTAGATTTGACCGGTCGCCAACTTCTTGACTTGCTCCCTGGTCAACTTGCGGTTGTCGTCGATGACCGTGATGAATTTGTCAAACGCTTGTTGCAGAATATTGTCCCAGACCGCCTTTTCGCGGTCGGTCAATGGTGAGAACGGGTTCAGCGCATCCTTGAATTCCCCCGTTTTCAACGGCTTGGAATCGATCCCCAGTTTCTCTTTCAGACCCAGGAATTCGTAACGCGGAATGATGACGCCAATGGATCCCGTCCAGGTTGTGGGCTCGGCGTAGATCCGTGATTTGTCCCCGGCCCCCATCGCCACATAGTATCCGCCAGAGGCAGCCATGCTTTTCATCGATACGATAATCGGCTTCTTCTCGGCCAGTTCCTTCAGGCGGTGGTAGATCTGATGACTGTCCGCGACAAAGCCACCAGGGCTATCGATCTCGAGGAGGACCCCCTTCACCTGAGCGTCATCTTTGGCCTGCTTGATCGATCTAAGAATCCGCCCGGTAAACGGGGGCATGATCGTCCCGGTGATTTCAATAATCACCAGCTTGTCCTTCGCCAGCCGAGTCCCCGCATGAAACCGTTCGGTCGGGCCGGAAGAGCTGCTGAACAGGCTGGACGTCAGACTCCACAAGACGCCATTCATGATCAGCGAGCCGATAAGAACCAGCGCCACTCCCCAGCGCAGAGCAACTTTCCACGCCGGGCGGCGCGGAGGAGGCGGGGGGGGAGGATAAAGTCCCTGTGGCGGAATGACTGGCAGTTGAGACGGCTGACTCATGAAACGATCCTTCAAGACAGTAGGTCTACGCACTGCAGATTCTACCGCCGCGCTGCCCTGGAACGTCAAGGTCGGCCGGGTAACACGCAGAAAATACCGAAACATCCTCGCCGCGGTCCTCAGATTTTCCATCGTGAAATGTTGCCGTCACAGTCTACCTGCAACATGCAGAATTGATTGGCAGAAATATGAACGGCAGAAAAATGAAATACAAGCAATCCAAAACGGTCACGATTTTATCCTATTTTTCTGCCGTCCATTTTTCTGCCAAAATGAACACGCGAAACTCAAACGTTGATTTCATCTCAATTCATGAGATTCAGAAATGCTGAATCTTGGGACGGCTTTCATCATCCCTGTCTCAACCCATGTGATGCCGAGTTGTTGTGAGTGCCGATAAGAATCGGTGGTACACCACTCAATCGTAACGCGCTTCATCCTGCCGCCTGTCATATCTTTCGCTCGTCTCGCCAGAATACCCAAGCCGCCAAAATGGTCTTGATCGCTTCGCGATCGGATTGCATTTGATCGCGGAGCAATTAACGACTATTTACACCATTCCCCCCGCGGAGAATTTCCCATGTCCAGTCACGCCGCCGATCTGGGATCCAGCGTCGATCACCAACGGGTATGGGATCTCGGCTACGAACTTCTCGAACTGATCCGGTCCGAGACCTACTCCGATGTCTGGCAGATCCGGCATCGCAGCAGTTATGAATTGTTTACCTGGACGCAATTGCGTCCAGAGTGCGGAGGCGATCCACGCGCCAAAGCCAGCCTGGAAAATGCCGCCGCGGTCGGACAATTGGTACACAGCCCGCTGCTGCTCAAGCTGGTCGCCGTCCAGATCGCCCAGCCACCTTACTTCGTCATCTGGGAATGGTTCGAGTCTCGATCACTCGAAGATCTGTTGCGGGAATACGTTCGGTTACCGATTTCGTCAGCGTTGTGGATTGTACGGCAATGTGCCCAGGGGCTGGATGCATTACTGCGGGCCGGACTCACTCATGGAGATCTGAGAGCCGAGAACATTCTGGTGGATTCTGAAACCGGACTGGTCAAATTGACGGAACTGGAAAACTCACGCCGGGTCGCGCCCGCCAGCGGCTTGGAACCGAATCGCCGCCCGGCTCAGTCCGGCCCTCTTGGGGACTATGACTCGGTGGTTTCCCCGGCCCATCTACAAGGTACGTCGCGAGATCTCTACAACCTGGGTGCCATACTCTATCGAGCTCTTTCGGGGCGGCTACCATTCGCGGCCGAAACTCCGGCAGAAATGATTCGTGGGCGACACGTTAACCTGTCTGAAGAATTGCGTAGAAATCGACCGGAAGTCTCTGCAGATCTCGCCGAATTGGTGAGCCACCTGCTGTCGTCACAACCCGGCCGACAGGTCCTGCGTCCGTCGGAACTGACGCAGAGACTGATGGAATTCGAAGTCGCCGAATTGGCAAAGCTCGAATCGCAATGGGGAAGGTAGAGCTCTATCGCTCGATAGAAGAGCTGCCCCAAGTTCACCTTGCACTGTCTGTGTTCCTCTGATTCTCAGCGGCATGACAAATATGGTAGATGAATTCTCACCACAGAGGATCAGAGGAACACCGAGTTTGACTCCAACCTCAACGCGATCGTCCTGCGTTTCCTTCTGTTCCAATTCTCATTTGAACAGAAGGACTTGGCTCACTATTCTAGGGACGCATGATCAGTCAATGTCTAAGGTAGTTTAACCCGCACCCCATCGGGGTCGGGACTGCGACGAATCACTATACGATGCCGTCGCCGTTGGCTCCGCGTTAAACGATGAAGGTAGTGAGTTAGTTAAGTCAGAACCCTTCAGATTCCCAGCACCTTGAGCACCCAATTGCCGACGAGCACCGTGACCAGGAATCCGCCAACCCAATTAGGCCAGGTCGGTCTGGCGCTGTCGCTACGTTCGAGTTGCCGGATCGACCATAGCCGATAGGGAAACTGAGCAAGTAGCGCCAGTGCGAGCAGCCAACTGACACGATTGAGCTTCCAGGCAGTCCAGATGTCACCACGGCTCAGCGAAATGAAGCTGCGGGTCAGTCCGCAACCGGGGCATTCCACGTTGAAAAAAACTTTGCTGCCGCAGGTTTCCGGCAGCGGGAATGAAGGTCCGAAACGAAACTGCACGCGATGATCCGGCCGGGTCTGCAGCAGGCACGCCATCAGGATGACAAACGCTGAAATCCGCAGCATCCACCAGTGACGCTTTCGCAGTCGCGCGTGTTCCCGTGCAGTGTCGTCCGCCGAGTCCGTTGTGGTGTCCGTATCGACCGTGCGTGTGGCAGCGGTCCAGACATCCGTTCCTGCCAGCAGTTCGTCATTCGTGTTGATTGGATCGGACATGGACGCACTAACGTTGTATGCAAAGGAGTCGTGCTTTACGGAACAATAAACGTCCCGTCACACTTCTTACACCGGACCTTTTTACCCCGATATTCCAGAGGGACTTGATACTTCTTGCCGCAACCTCCACAGGTGGCATCTATGCGGATCGCCACTTCGGAATCAGTTGCTGGTGCTTGAGAACCTGCCTCGACGTCCGCGGCGCGCGGTGGTTCGACGTTGCGAGCAGGCGGTTCGGGGCTCGCTTCTGGTTGCACCTGTGCTGGTCGCGCGACCGGACGTGGTTTCGGCACGGGCTGTGTGACGTATTCATCCAACTCGTCGAGTGGCCGTTCTTCGGGCAGCATACTAACATCGTCCAGCGGGAGGCGGTCGACGTTTTCCTCGACCCAGCGCGCGGCCTCGCCGTTCAGCGGACTTTTGATGTTGTAACTTTGATAGGCCAGCATTTCGCCAATTCGAACGACGATCGATTTCAGCGATTCCCCCGCACTCCAGTGATCGCCTACGCAAATCGCGTGCGGTGCGATGTTCGGATGGAAGACGGGGGACATCATCCGGCAATGCGGGGGAGTGCGCGGGTAATTCCGGGGCAGGGTGATCTCGACCAGATGACTCTTGACCACTCTCAGATCGTCACCCGTCTGTCGCAAGCTGCGGACCTGGTATTCCAACTGGTAACGTTCCGGCGGTTCACCCTCGGCCGTGACGAGTTTCACTCGCGGGTGCAGTCGCACGTATTCTTCAAGGCTGGCGTGGTCGGCCGTCAGCCGCCGCAGTCGGACCATGCTCATGGTGCAGGAGGCATTCGCTGTTGAGGAAGTTTGAAGCTGTCAGGTACCAGTTCCAGAAACGTCTGGAATGAAATTGCGAATCCCAGTCCCTCGGCAAATCGCTTGTCTTGAGTCCAGGTGTTGATGCCAATCAACCGCCCTTCATCATCGTAGAGTCCACCCCCGCTGTTACCGGGGTTAATGGCCGCGGTCGTCTGAATCACTTTCACATCCCGCAAGCCAGCCGTCTGCTTGCGGATCTGAGAGACCTGCCCGCCCGAATGTGACCAGCCCAGGCCGTGCGGATTGCCGACGGCAAACACCCGGCTGCCAATCTGCAGTTTCGGCTTCGCGATCCAGCAGGCCTGAGTGATCTCTTTGGCCGTGGAAGGGACATTCAGTAACGCCAGGTCAATGCCGAGGGGCGCCATCCACAGCACGGTCCCCGGCAGCCGAGGCTGGCCAATCATTTTGACGGTGACCTTTGCGGTTGGCAAACCAGGATTTTCGGCTTGCTTGCCCCCCTCGTGAAATTGCGGATCGACCACATGCCGATTGGTCAAAATCAGTGCCATGCCGTCACGGATGTCGAGAATCACGCCCGATCCCAGTCCATGTCCGAGCAACCCGCGCATCCCCGCCGATTCGACTTCAATCAGGACATTGGACAGAAGCGCGCGGGCGATTGGCGGAGGCTGATCGCGGAAGTCGTCGGCATCCAGTTCAAATTCTTCCGCGACCATTGCCGGACCGCCGTCCATCAAGGGATGGTCGCGAAGCAAATAAAAGGTCCAGCCCAGAAAATCAGCGAGGCCAATCAGAATTGCCAGACTGGCGAGGACCACACCCCGTTGCCGGGGCCGGCGACCGACCAGGGCGATCACCCCCAGCAACATCGCCAGCAGGCCGGTGATGAAGCCGAACAACGGGATACCCAGCAAGGCCACAACGAATGCGGCGATGGTGGTCCGGCTGGTCGGGCGTGGCGGGCCCGATCGCTCGGATTCGAAGAAGGCGTGTTCCGCAGTGGGATAACCTAACACGGACATCCCCGGTATGCGTGGCGGGGGGAGCGGAGCACTCTCTAATTGATCAAAGGTGACCCGCAGCGAGTTGTCGGGCAATTCGGCAGGACTGCGACTGGCGGGCGCACAATCGTAGGACCCGCAACCGTGCTGCTGCCAGCACTCTTCGTGGTGCGTGGCGCCACATCGCGAGCATACCGCAACCATTTCGCGTCGCACTATCTCGTGACGACAATGGGGGCATGCGACTCCCGCTTCACGGTCACCTGCCGAGTAAATCCGAGGTGCGGGCACGTTACAGACGCCTTGAAAAAGTAATACTACTGACTCATTTCTGCCAAAATCATCAACCCACCCAATATTGTAAACACGATGGAGATGAAGAGCGACGCATAACCCATCACAACATAAAGCGGGCCGGCTTTGGAGAGTTTTTCGCGTTGAGACATCACCCCGACCGCGGCCACGATCAGCGTAATGGGTGCCAGGCAGCCAATCAGGCTGCCGACAAACACGCCGATAACGAATTTCCGAAAGGTGTTCAGGCCGTCCTTTTTCTCGGCCCGATACTTCAGGTCCGCCAGTGACATCGGATCAACAGTGTCGAATTCGGTACCACAATAGCGGCACTTCACCGCGATAGATTTGATCTCTTCCTTACAGGCCGGGCATTTCTTGGTGTCGCCCCAGGCAGTCAACGGCGCCTGTGCGGTACTTTCGTTCTTGTCGATCGCCGGAGCCTGCTCGCAGCCATAGGTTCCACAGCCCCCGATCTCCGACCAGCATTCCCGATGATGAACCTGATCACACTTCGGACAATTGACAAAGCTTTCCTCGGGGCCGATGGGTGAATGGCAGATCTGGCAGACATAGCCTTCATCACCAGGAGCCAACTGTCGTGAATGGAGCACCAGATCGCCGAGCGCCAAGGCGATCCCGGTCTTGCACTTCGGGCACCGGAACTGGCGATTTTCGCGAGTTTCCGGCAACCGGATGCTGGCTCCACATTCGCACGTCACAATCGAACTCATGTCACGCCATTCACAACAGGAAACACTCTCGGCTGGCCGGTCACTCTGTCAAATTCTGCGATCAGGGTGGTCCGAGTTGGGCCTGCCCAATTCCGCGTGGTCACTATTGATTCAGGGCCTCAAGCCCAAATCGGACGGCGTTCCAGAAGATCACCATCAGAAACGAGATCCCGAAGATCTTGCTCCCTTTCGGTTTCCCTTGAATCATGTAGATCACTCCGCCAATACAACCGATACCGGGGCACAGGAAACAGATGACCCAATCGGACGTCGTCATTTCGTCATCAGAGCTCCCTCCGGAGCTGGCTCGGTTCCGTTTCTTCTCCATTTTCTTCAGGGCAGGATCCAGGATCTCGCCGCAATAGCGGCACTTGGCCGCACCCTTCACAATCATTTCACCGCAGGCGGGACATGGCTTGCGACTGGCAGTCGCCGGCATGTCCCCTTCTTCGTCGGCCAGGTCCATGCCACCAAATCCATCGTCATCGACTTCTTCGGCGTCGAACAGATCATCCAGCTTGGGAATCTGGATCACTTCGCCACAGTCTGGGCACTTGGCCTTCTTACCGGCAGCGGACTCTTTGGCCTGCAGGACCTTACCGCAACTCGGACAGGAAACGGAGATGGTCATGGGGAGCAGACTCCTTCAAGATGTTTTGGCAAAGTAGATTTAAGGGATGAATGAACTCGAATGTTTATACCACGGAACACGATCGACGGGGTAACGTCAAACAGACTTTGGCGGACGGCATTCCTGTTAAGGGGCCAGCCCTTCCTCCATCATTTTTGCTACGAAACCAATCGCAAATAAGACCAAGTGAATAATGACCGTGCACGCAAACATCTGTCCGGCAGTGGGGGCTCCTTGAATTGCGCGCACGATCGAGATCACGATGGCCAGACAGGGACAAAAAATGCAGATCAGAATATCGACACCCGTCAGTTGGTCCGACTCATAGACGACTGAGCGTGAGGGACGGTTCCGACGTTCCTCGGCCCGCTTCAGTTTGGGGTCGAGGATCTCGTTGCAGAACCGGCATTTCACGGCTTTCTGGTCGATTTCCTCGCCACACATCGGGCAGGTGCGTTTCTTCGACGCGCTGGATTTACGCCTTGGAGGTCGCCGGTAAGCTGGAGCCTCCTCCTCTTCATCGTCGTCATCCGCATCCTCCAGATCATCCAACTTGGGGGTGGGGATTTTCACCACCGCACCGCAGTCGGGACACTTCGACTTCTTACCCGCCGCGGACTCCTTGGCATGCAAGACATTTCCGCAACCGGAACAACGCACTGCGATCGTCATTTTGGCCCTATGTAAGTAAATGCGCAGAAAAACTTGGGCCCAAAGTTACCGGAATCCCTGAAGTTCAGGTGAATTCCCGCCAAGATTTTTCTGCTCGGATACTTATTCTCTGTCGATCAAGTGGTTCAGGATTTTGCCTCACGCAGGGCAAATTCCAATACGGTCTTTCCTAATACAATCTGATCTCCCGCTTGCAGGTAGGTTCGCTTAATGGGAACGCCGTTCACGTAGGTTCCGTCCGGAGTGTTGCAGTCTTCGATCTCGAACCGGCCCCCGCGATTGTGAATGATCACGTGCCGAGGCTCGATGGCATCATCTTTAAACAGGTAAATCTCCGCCTTGGGAGAACTGCCCAGGACCGTCGTGTCCTTGTACAGAATGAATTGTTTGCCGGCGAGGGGGCCTTTTTTCATCAGCAGCCAGGCCGTCTTGGTCCAGCCTTCCACCAACCCGATCATCAATCCGACGACCGCGCCGATCACGGCAAATCCAATTCCGCGGCTGTAAGTGGCCTGACCATCGGCGGTCAACTTGATCATGCTGATGGGATCAAACATCAAACCGCCGACAAAGCCACCGAGGACCGCACCCAACAGGCCATTAATGATGACCTTACGTTCGCGAATCGCAATTCCCTGTCCTAGTCCGGCGGGGATGGAAATAATTGACCACGCGGCGGCTCGCCCCATCATCAGGATCAGCAATGCCACGCCGGTGGGCATGACACCTTCCTGGGGATTCTTCCAGAATGCAATCGCCATCTTCTGCGTAAAGGTGAAGACGATGCCAGTCGGAATCAACGCGACCAGCCCTCCGATAAATCCCACGGCGAGGCTGATCAATCCGCTGGTCAGAGCCCGCAACGGATTGCGGCACATGACACCTTCCGCCGCCCCCAGAAATAACCCCACGAACGAGGCGACCGTGGGAAACAGCAACAGGGCTACGGCCATAGCTACCGGGTCATGTTCATGATCGTCATTGTCGTCGAAAAACGGTTCCAGAATTCCCCACCCGATCAACGCACCGACGGCCCCCCAAAACATCAAATACAGCCAGTTCGAATAGATCAGCCGCACGAACCAGGATTGCTCTTCGACTTCGCTGATGCCCCGCGACAGGTGTGCCTGCGTTTCCAGATAGTCTTCCACTTGTGGTGAAAAGAGTTCTTCGGTGCCAATTCGAAAGCGATCTTCGGACATGTTTTCAGACCCCTCTTTGGACGGCGACCATTGTTGCCACACTACGGACGACTGGTTGACTTGCCGCTGTTCTTGATTGCACCGTCGGACTTCTTCGAACTGGATTCGCCACTTTTCGCTTTCACTTCGGGTTCGGGTGACGGCTTCTTGGAACTCTCCGGTGCCGGCTTCTGTGCACTGTTAGTTCCGGTACCCCCAGAAAGCTCTGCAACTTTTTGATTAATCAGCCGTGCAAGTGCCAGCCGCTCGTCATCGCTAAGTCCGTACTGCGTTAAGATCGTTTGCAGGCCACCGATTGTCAGATCAAAATCAGACTGCAGCGCTCGGAGTTCTTTTTCAAGCTCACCGCGCGCTTCATCGTTCGCCTTCGGGTATGCGGCGACGACTTTCTTCATTTGATTGATGATCTTAGTTTGGACGCTGATGACCTCCGTGAGATAGGCCTCGAAACCGGGCTTATACAGCTTCCAGATCCCGTAATGAGCGACCGTGCCTTCCGCCAGCCGCTGCTGTTCCCAAGCCGAACTGCGACCGCCATACAGGTACCCTAGCAGCAACATCAACGCGGCCACGAGCATCACCATCATGGAAGTAATGCGTGGTTCTTCGGCGGGTGCTGCAGTTGCGGCTGGCGCTGATCCATCGCTGGGCATGGCTCCATGTTCAGATTGCGGCTGGCTCACTCCCAGGTGAATGGCATCGCCGACCCAGAAGTGATGAATCGGGGTCGGCTTGCCGCGTCGCCATTCGAAGATCCCCTCCGTCTTACGCACCGGATCAACAACCAGGGCGATTTGTCCTGGCCCGGAAAAGAAATGCTCCTGAATAAAGCAGTCGCGATCGGACAGGAAAATCCCGAAATTCGGGTGCGAATGATACCAGCCGATGATCCTTAGCGCCTGGTATTTCGTGTCCATCTCCCCATTGATCTGGGCCCAGGACTCGTGCGTAAACGTGACTTCGGCAAACTTTTGAGCGGCGTTGTCGCAACGGATGAATTCCGTGATGTACGCAAACGGGCCATCGGGATCTCGTGCCCACGTGCCAACCAACACGCCACAGATTTCATGAGACGTATCGGCTGAGGCGTGGGTCCAGACCCCCTGATGCACCCGCTCTGACAGATGCACGCGGAACGATTCGGTCCGATTCGCCGGAAAGGGGACCACCGCGAGCGTTTCGCGCGTCAAATCTCGAACGTCGACATCTGCCATCACTCGAACTCCGTCTCTGTCTCAGTTCTGCCACCCGAGCACCACGTCCCGATCACCACTCAATTCAAAATACGCCTGTTGCATGCCTGCTCGACCACCGATGACGTCCCAGGCGGGCACCCCCAAGCTGGCCAACGCGCGGTCCAACAATCCCGACTGATCGTCCAGCGTGTGGTAGATGTCGGGCGACCGATGCTCTCCGCAGCGAGGACAGCGGCCTTGCGATTCGGTCACCTTACCCAGCGACGCGAACAACGGTTCCGTGGACTCGCACTTGCTGCAGGTCAGCGATTTCAAGAGATCCTGATTGAACTCCAGAACCGCCCGCGGGCCGAGCTCCGTTTTTACAAGTTCGAGCAAATCACCGACGCTTGTTTCGGCGGCCCGCCACGGCAACTCCCTCACCGGCGAATACGCTTCGTGACTGGGGCAATCCTCCAGCCGCGAATAGGTCACCGTGTAGCTTTGATGGTGCAGCCCCTCAAAAACGTAGCCCTGACCTTCCAGGGTCGGCAGTCCATGCAACAACTTGACCGCTTCCTGGGCTTGAATGCCGGCCACGACCGATGAAGTCGTGGGTGTCGTCGGCACTTTGCCTTGTTCCATTTCGTCGCGAGTCAACAGGGCACAACTGCGCCGTGCTTCCAGCATCTTCCAGTCGATCTCACTCATCGTGCATTCGTAACAAGGCCCGCGGCTGGGGTTGAATACGCGGGCCACGCCGTCCAGACGCTCGATCGCTCCATCAATCCAGGTCTTCCCAGCCCGTGCCGCGCCCTGATTGATGGCTACGCGGGCCTCGCGATTGTCGAGACCCCCGAGAATCACATCGGCCCAGCGATAGGCCCCCAGCCCGAGGTCGTAGACCACGTTGCCGTCGAAGGCAGCGGTCTTCATCTCAGGATAAATCTGTTTCGCCCGTTCGGCTGCGATGGTCGCTTTGGCCTCGCCCCGGTCTTCGGATCGAAACAAGACTGACCGCGACAGGTTCGAGTATTCGATCCGGTCGCGATCGGCGACCAGAACGTGTCCGATGCCCAGCAGAGCCAGATTCTTGAGCAGTTCATTACCCAAGGCACCCGCACCGACGACCAGCACCTTGGCCTGGGCAAGTCGCTGTTGATCCCACCAACCGATCAATCGGAATCGAGCGAAGCGATCATCATCCAGGTCTTCGCCGATCCGCAACGGGGCGTTCACAGCAGAACTCCCATTCCGGCACCCGCGGTGATTTCCGGCTGGAGCCGCAGAATATCGCCGGACTTCACACCGGCGCTTTCCAACGTTTCCGTGTCGAGCAACTGCTTGCCCGAGGCCCGATGATGAAACTTGTAACTCATCATCTGGCCATCAGGACTGTGGCGCGGCAGATTCATCCGCTCGATCAGTACCGCAATCAAGCGATTGACGGGTGCCGACGGGGGAACTTCCACCGTTTGCCGTTTGTTGCCCGTGGCGTCCCAAACTTCGATCGCAATATCACTCATGGTGGCCCTGTTGTTGAATTGCGATTTACGCGACGACTAACGCTCGAATAGGGTAATCAGCCAAACGGACGCGTCTGCAGGACAGAACGTAACCTGCATGAACGAGAGACTCTATTAAAAGCGAGTCTGTTCACTTTGACAAGCGTGGCCGATTTTCTTCCGTTCAATCTCGTTCAGCCAGCCCCAGGGCTTTGCGACAGCGGGTCAGCAACTCCACTTCGTGAACCGCTATGAGTCGGGGCTTGCAACGTCGAAATTCAGCGAGAGCACGGGTCTCATCGCCGGCCGCAGCATAGGCAAGTGTCAGGAAACTTCGAACTTCATCGATCAAACTATCCATTTGGGGATTCACGGAAACTTGACTTACCTTCTTTTGGAATTCGGTGAGCAGCGCGATCGCTTCGAGAGGCGAATTCTTTTCGAGTGCCAGAATCCCGTCGAGATAGCCGACGAACAACAGCGGCAATTCTGTTAGCAACATTGGCCGCACGGCGTCCAGCAGCCGCTGAGCATGTTGTACATCTTGTCGATATTTCAGCACGGCCTTCGCCAGATCAATCCTGCTCGCTGGTTGATCTGGTGCCAGCTCGATCGCTTGCTCGTAACAGCGAATGGCTTCGTCAACAAATGGCGACGCGGTGCGAGGCCTTCCACCCGATGAGTATTCCGCCGCCCAAGCTCCTTTGTTGGCGGTCAGGTAGAGATCAGCGCGTCGAGTGTGCACGAACCATTCGGGAATGTCGGCATTCTCCACAGCCAAGTCGAACTGCTCCAATGCAGACTCAATGTGACCTCTCACAGCGGTTACTTGAGCGGCTCGAAATGCCGTCTCAGCGACCGGAAGTTTCGAAGACTGCAGTGGCAGCAGTCGCTCCACTTCGTCCCATTGGAACCATGCAGCCGCGAACAGTAGCGCGTCATAATTTCGTTTTCCCCGATTCCCAATCGCCGAAAAAAGTGCCAGGAGGATTGGGAATCCCAGCCATGCCGCGCCCATCCCGACCGCCCAATATTTCTTGGCGGAGATCCCAAATGCCACGAATAACGCTGCCACCAGAGAAGTTCCCGGTGACTGGCTATACAGTTTTTTCAACATGAAGCAGAAATTCTGAAAGCTGGTCATCCGCCCCATCTTTAGCATTTCATCGGGCGAAAACAGATTGTTGGGAATGTCAATCTGATGTATGGCCATGATGTCATCTGTATGGATGACGATGTCCGACCAGCCTTGATCGACCAGGCGCTGCTGGGATTCGGCCGCCGATTGAGCCTCGACGCATTCCGTCTTTCGCTGGCCTTCCGGTGAAGTCCCCGTCAAATAGAATTTGGGCATGGGTGCGCTCTTGCCAGGTGTTCCCGAAACACTGATCTGCCGGAGATTAGAGCAGATTCAATCCAAGTGTTTCAACGGCGGATACATCGAAACCATCCCACACCCATTTCTCAGGGAATGCCCGAACCAGAGGCCTTAGGCCTCAGACTAGGACACCGCCAGCCGTCCGGCCCATTGGTATCTACACAAGTGGTAACGGAGCAAAACACGAAAGTTTTAGCCTGTGGTTATGAAAGTCTCCCCCAAAGTCAGGAGCTCCGAATCACATTAAGGAGATGACAACCAGTATGAAACGCAACGGACATCTCACCACAGAGGATCAGAGGAACGCAGAGACGACAATGCAGTTCTTCTCTGTGTTCCTCTGATCCTCTGTGGTGCAAAACACTCTCTGTTCCAGAATTGGGATAAAAATTGAAGTGATGAGATTCATCACCCCAGCCCTCCCCCGAGTACTGTGGTCGAGGGGAGCCGAATTCCGGGTTTCTTCCTGCATTTCCGGGACACCTTCCGATTTGTGTAGATACCAATCGGACAAGCCCTCCCGCAATCCGTTGACTTTGACGCTCGCCTACTGCAAACTCACGGATTCCTCAACACACAACCTACCTTGATTCTTCCATCTGGGAGCCAGTTCATGAGATTGACGCGTTCTTCGCTCGGGTTCGCTTGGAAAATCGCCACGGGATTGGCCGCCGTATTGGTGCTCGGGACACCGCTCGCACAGGCTCAAACCAAGCCGAAATTCGAGAGCAAACTGGTCACGCCGAACACCCCCGGACGGGCGGTCAACATCGAGGCTGATATCACCGGTGCCAAATCGTTGTACCTGGTAGTTCAAGATGGTGGCGATAGCTTCGGCTGTGACTGGGCCGATTGGATCGAACCCAAGCTGATCGGCCCCAAAGGCGAAGTGAAACTCACCGAACTCAAATGGAAATCCGCAGCCGCGGGTTTTGGCAAGGTGATGGTTAACGCCAACTGTGGCGAGCAGAAGCTGAAGGTAGATGGCAAACCGATTGAGTTCGGCATCGGGACCCACGCCAATTCGCTGATCGAATTTGCGTTACCCGAAGGCTCTGATTTCACGAAATTCACCGCCAAGGGTGGCGTTGATGATGGCGGGGTCAATCAGGGATGCGGCTCGACCGTGCAGTTCTTCGTCTTCACCGACAAGCCGGATGCTAAGTACCTTGTCGCCGCGGCAGCCCCGGCTGCAGCCGGTGTCGGCAGCCGCGATCCTCTCGATGCAGTCAAGGGATTGGATGTTGCCGAGGGACTGGAAGCGACGCTGTTCGCCTCGGAAGCATCCGGTCTGCTGAGCCCCTCGGACATTGATATCGACCACCTGGGACGCGTGTGGGTCTGCGAAGTCGTCAACTATCGTCATCGCAACGGCGAGCGACCGGCCGGAGACCGCATTCTGGTTGTGGAAGATACCAACGGCGATGGCGTCGGCGACAAGCAATCGGTCTTCTATCAGGGTCGCGATGTCGATACGGCCCTGGGAATCTGCGTCCTGCCGACTCCATCGGGCAAGGGGACGAAGATTATCGTCAGCGTCGCCCCGAGTGTCATTCAATTCACCGACGTTGATGGCGACTTGAAGTTCGATCCGGCCGTCGACAAGAAAGAATTCCTCTTCACCAAGGTCGGCCAGCCGCAGCATGACCACTCGACACATGCGTTTGTGTTTGGCCCTGATGGCAAGTACTACTGGAACGTCGGCAACACCGGCATGGCGGTGCACGACAAGGAAGGCAAGATCGTCAAAGATCTGGCTGGCAACGACGTCGTTGACAACGGCAAGCCCTACTGGGGCGGCATGGTCTTCCGCTGCAATCCCGATGGCAGCCAGTTTGAAGTCCTGGCCCACAACTTCCGTAACAACTATGAAGTCACCGTCGATAGTTATGGGAGTCTCTGGCAGTCGGATAACGACGACGACGGCAATCAAGGGGTGCGAATCAACTACGTCATGGAGTTCGGCAACTACGGCTACCGCGACGAAATCACGGGTGCCGCCTGGCCGACTCCCCGTACGAACATGGAAGCGACGAAGCCGCTACAGCACTGGCATCTGAATGACCCTGGAGTCGTCCCCAACCTGGTACAAACTGGGGCTGGCTCACCGACTGGTATCTGTTTCTATGAAGGGAAGCTGCTCCCGGAGATCTTCCGCAATCAGCCGATCCATTGTGATGCTGGCCCGAATGTCGTGCGGGCTTATCCTGCCAAGAAGAAGGGTGCCGGCTACACGGCCGAGGTCGTCAATATCCTCTCCGGTGCCCGCGATAACTGGTTCCGCCCGTCGGACGTTTGTGTGGCTCCGGACGGATCGCTGATCGTTGCTGACTGGTATGATCCGGGTGTTGGCGGTCACCGCATGGGCGACGCCGAAAAGGGTCGTCTGTTCCGAGTTGCTCCGCCCAAAACTCCCTACAAGATTCCGAAGATCGATGTCTCGACCGTGGAAGGGGCCATTGAAGCGTTGCAGAGTCCCAATCTGGCTGCTCGATACATGGCTTGGACCGCCCTGCGCGAGATGGGAGACAAGGCTGAAGCACTGCTGGTGACGGCAGCGAGACTGCGGCAGAAACCCCCGGTGTCGAAACCCGGCAGTTACAAGGGTGACAACGATCCACTGCTGCGCGTCAGGGCCTTCTGGTTGCTCAGCAAGCTGAAAGATAAGGGGATGATTTACATTTCCGAGTTCCTGCAGGACCGCAACCCGGACTTGCGCGTGGCCGCGATTCGTGCTGGCAGGGAACTTCTGGAATCGGGCATGGGCAACGTGAATATCGAAAGTGCGACTGGCGAACAGCGCTCTATCGTCACTTTCGAAGAGTCGGTCATTCGTTCGCAACTGCAAGGTGTGTTATCCGACGATCCCATCGCACCGGAAACCCTGCGTGAGGTCGCGATTGCTTTGCGGCACACGAAGTCGTCAATCAAGCCACGCTATTGGGCCGAACTGGCAACTCGCCATGATGGCCAGGATCGCTGGTATCTGGAAGCCTTGGGTATTGGGGCCGGCAAAGACTGGGACGCCTGCCTGGAGGCGTGGCTGAAGTTGGCCGGCGACAAATGGAACACACCCGCAGGCCATGACATCATCTGGCGTTCGCGAGCCAAGCAGACGCCATTGCTGATCGCGAAGATCCTGTCCGAATCCAGCACGACGGCAGCGCAAGCACCGCGTTACCTGCGAGCATTCGATTTTCTGACCGGCTTGGAGAAGGAATCGGCACTGATCCAGCTCGCCTTTACCAGCTTCGGTGATGAAGCCAAAACGAAGTTCATCAACTCCGAAGCACTCAGCCGTCTGAAGGGCTTTGATGTTTCGAAGAACGAACAGCAACGAGCCGCCCTCAACCGGGTTCTCGACGGACTGCAGGGTCAACCGCAGTTCATTACACTGGTCGACAAGTTCAGCGTCTCGGATCGATATCCAGATCTGGCAATGCTGGCTGCAGCGAAGCCTGATGATCAAATTGGGATCGACGCCGTCCGTGTGTTGATTGCCAAGCAACAGACCGCGATGTTGGATGTCATGCTGAAGTCCGAAAAGGACAACGGTCGCCCAGCCCTGGGGCTGACGACCGCGCTGAGCAACTCTGGTGACGGTGCCGCGGCTGCATTACTGCTGCCCATCGTCAAGAATACCGGCGCCGCGGCCGATCAGCGACGCCAGGCCATCAAGGGAGCGTCCCGTACGAAAACGGGGGCCGCTGATGTACTCAAACTGGCCGAAGCCAAGTCGTTTGATGAAACGTTCGCTCCTGCACTCGCGGCAGCACTGCAGAGTGCACCTCTAGACGATGCTCAGCGGGCCAGCGTGGCGAAACTGTTCCCTTCACCGGAAGGGAAAGATGCCAAGCCGTTGCCCGCATTGAGCGAGCTGGCTCTGCGAAAGGGGAACGCTGGTAATGGGGCGAAGTTGTTCGCAACGACGGGCAAGTGCGCCAACTGTCACATCGTCAATGACCAGGGAAAAGAAGTCGGCCCCAACCTGACGGAGATTGGCAGCAAACTCAGCCGACAGGCCATGTTTGAATCGATCATTTTCCCCAGCGCCGGCATCAGTCATAACTACGAAGCGTATACCGCCACTCTGAAGGACGGGACGGTCTTCAACGGCCTCTTGATCAGTCAGACTGCCGAGTCCGTGACACTTCGCAACAACGAAGCCATCACGAAGACCATCCCCACGAAAGACGTCGAAGAGCTAGTGAAGCAAAAACTGTCACTGATGCCCGCAGACCTGGCGAAGCTGCTGTCGATCGAGGAATTGACCGACATCACAGAGTACTTGACGACGTTGAAGAAGAAGTAGAGGTCAATCGCGTTTATCCATCTGCCGGCCCAAGTCATCCAGCTTGCGGCCGGCTTGATGTAACGCTTGGATGCCCATCTTCAACACAACCCGTCCCGCATTGCGGGACTGTTGCCAGAGCTGGCTCCAATAGGCATCGTCACGATGCTCGCGCAAACACCGCAGGTAGCGGCTGCGCTGCGCTTCCGGCAGGGCTGCCAGCAGGGCCGGCATCAAGGCTTCTTCGACGTTGTAGGTCCGATCGGCAGCCAGGCAGACGGGTATCACGTCTTCGATCGGGACATCCAGATCGGTCGCCACCGCATCCATCGCGTCGCGAATCTGAACGGCCTTCGGTGTGCTGGGATGAGTAATGTCGTATGGAGGAGACCATTCACGAAACGGTCGCACTTGATCGATGTGCGTCAGGACGACCAGGAACGCCGGAAACGCTCGATCGGGATCTGCTTGAAAGATCTGACGCAGATCTGTGAGCAACTGGCTGTCTGGCTGCCGTGCCGCGGTCATCGCGGAACAGACCATCAGAATCGCATCACACTTCAAGACCTGGTCTCGCGCCCGAGCCAGCGACTTACCCGCCGACGCCACATCAGCATACCCCGCCGAGTCGAAGATCAATGCCTGCTGCATCCCGTCTCGTTCCAGCAGATGGGGTTCGATGCCATCGGTACAGGGCACCACATCAACGGCTGAACGGGTCTCGCCGAAGAGCGCATTAATGAGGCTCGACTTGCCCGCTTTGACCTGTCCGAGGATCAGAATCCGCAGGGGATCCTCAGCCAGACTTGTGGTCCGTGTATCTACCTGTTCCAGGATTTCTTTCGTGGCCGAGGTCGGCAACTTGAAATCGACTTCATCCAGGACGAGTTGCCCGCTGTAAAGTTGAATGGCGTAAAACCCAGTCCGGCGAATTGCAAATTGCAGTGCCCACTGCTTGGTTTCCGTCGCCGAGGCATTGATGGCCTTGCCCTGAATATAGCCCGCCAATTCCCTGGCGATGGCAGCTGTCGGATTGATCGCCATCGAGGCCACTCGATACACCCGATTCAGCGTCGGATACCAGCCCGCTAGACGCTTGAAACGCAGCATGTCGTTCAGCGTCAGAATGTGCGAACCGGGAACATGCGTCGAGAATGCCTGCCGCAGGTCGTTGGCTACCAACTCGACGACCTTCAGCACATGGGGCACCGGCGTTTCCAGCACGGCATTGTCCGAGTCGGGATGGTAGCGCTTCGCCACCGTATGCAGCACTTCACTCATCTGCTTCCACAGAGCTTCCGGCTGATCGAGCGGCACGTCATCCACGTTGACTCGATTGGCGAGTGCCTCCACATCCTGCCAGGCTAGTTCCGCACGCGGTGGCCAATTGGGATCAGGTTCGACCGAGAGTTTTTCCAACGGCCGGGTACACCGCTTTTGCAGGCTTCGAAGTAACGGCCAGCTCAACGCCGTTATCGCCGCGGTCGCCGCCGCCCAGTAGAAAGTCCAGGAGTTCTCCCACAACCACAACGAGCCAGCGATCCCCAAGAATACAAACGGGAGGGACAACCAGCCCAGCAACAAAATCCATTGAGTTTTGATCGACATGGACGAAGTACAACGAGTTAGGTTTTGTATGGAACTACGTTCGAGGCGGTTGCCAGAACTTTGTTACCTTCGTTGCCTTCTGTTCAATTTCTGATTTTGAACAGAAGGCAACGAAGGAAACGAAGAGTCAATTCCCAAGCTCGACTTTTTTCGACGTGAGTGTATTCAAGAATTGGCGAGTCGCGTAGGACGGGTCTCCAGGCCCGTCCGAGCCGTTCGGTCAAGTTGGAAGTAACACCTGATAAGTTCAGTGCCAATTGGTATTTTGAACTAGGTCTCGTCGACCGGAATCTCCTCAAAGTTTTCAATGTGGTACCCAGAGTAAATCTGGCCACTCTTGTGATCGGCCACCACGCAATGTCCCGCCATATTGGGAATCTCACCGAAGAAAATGTACGGCCGTTGCTCCACGAACGGATACTTCGCACGATCCTCGGGCGACAAGTGTGAGAAATTAACACGCACCAGACTCAAAAAACGCGGAACCTTGGGTTGTGATTCTGCTGACATGATGGCCTCGCGGTTACTGCTGCGATTGGCGCATCTTAGCGAAATAGTCCTTCAGTTTCGCCTGACCTTCGGCCAGCCGGTCGTTATAGATCCGCTGAAACTCGGCCTGATCCGGCATGCTGCCTTCTTTGATGCGGCTGAAGTACAGGCACAATGTCACTCCCAGAGCGTAGGTGGTAGCTCCAGAATAGAGTGCTGTCACCGCGCTCCCCAAACCGGGAATCAGCTTCAAGATTTCGCGGCCACCCATGCGCCCCAGGTACCCGACACCCAGGGCACTCAGGATTTCTCCCAGCCGCTCTGAATTCAGTTCCTGATGATAGATCGACGCGATGGTGTGGCACATCTTGGCTTGAATGGCCATGACCAGCGGGATATCGACGAACGGCACGGGAATCCCCGCCGCTGCACCGGCCGCTGCGGAATAGGACAACACATGCGGCAATGCAGCTCGAAAGTGAATGTCGCGCAGGTGATTCCTTGCCTCATCGATCTCCAGCATCATCCCGCGCAGACCCAGCGGCACCAACTCTTCAATCGCCGTCCACAGAGACGACAGCCCGTAGTCAACTGGCTCGAAGCCATCTTCGGGCAGAGTGAAGTCGACGGCGACATAACGGGCCTGGATTCCCAGTTCCGTCAGCGTCTCGCGTTGCTTCAAGATGGACCGCACCAGACCTTCGGGGATCTGTGGCGGTAGCGGAGCTTGATCATACGGATAAGGCAGATCGTGCGGTCGAGTCGGAGAAGGATAGCCCTCGTGCAAGCAAGTCTGAACGACCAGCACCGGCCACTGCGGGTGAGTTTTTAGTATCGCCCGCACCGCCTGCAATACCGCCTCCTGAGCGTGGTCCATCGCCTTCAGCACGACGATCAATAGATGCGCCTGATTTTGAAACAGCCGCAAATCTTCGGCAGGATCATAATCAACTTCGCCCAGTCCGCGCGTGTCCAGGAATCGCAACAGGCATTCCTCTTCGCTGGGAAAAGCATATTCCGTGGCCGTCTTGGTGCAGGGGCGAATTCCATTGCCAATCTCGGCACGAGTATTGCCCGTGAGTGCACGGATCAAAGACGTCTTACCCGATTGAGCCTTACCCAACAGCCAAAACACCGGCACCGGCAGGCGCGAGCGGATGTTGCTCAAGCTGTGCTGCAGCTTCTGTTCGCTCACCTGTGGTGCGGCGAATTTCTGCCAAGCTCGTTCCCAGAGTGATTTGTCGGTTGCCATGTGAGTGTTTTGTCATGGCCCACGCAGAAACGCAAGTCACGTGCCCTGGCCTGTCCGTGCAGGCACACATCCATTCGCCCATTATACCAGGGACCAACTGGCTATGTTAAAACGAGGAAGAACTTAGGCCCGCGTCAGCCAATTTGCCTGAAGTTCAAGCGGTTTCTCGCTAAGATTCTTCCTCGTAGGTACTTAGAAACCCGTCCAGCGGGGATCGGGTCGATGACGGGGATTTCTGCACAGATTGAATGGCGAAAAGGAATTGCAGTCGGTCACCAAAGATTGACTTTGGTCGTCTCGACTTTCAGAGACGGCATTGTCCGCCTGAGCTTCGCAATTCCGTCGTCGGTGACTCGGGTTCCGGCCAGACGCAGCGTTTTCAATTGCGGCATTTTTTCCACATGCACCAGGTTGGCGTCCGTGATGGGCATGTCTTCCAGGCAGAGCCAGCGTAAGTGGGGAAGTTTCTGCAGATGCACCAGACCTTGGCCAGTGATCCGGCTGTTGAAAACATACAGAGCTCTTAACCTCGGCAGATCTTGCAACTGGGCCAGTCCCGCGTCAGACAAACACGTTCCCTCGATTCCCAACTCGGTCAGGGCATGGAGGTCTTTCAATTGTCCCAAGGCCAGCATCAGTCACGTCCGCATGTCGGAGGATAATACACAATTCCGGCGGGGCTGGTGTTGGCGGGACATAGCTCAGGCGGCTTAAATCCACCATGGTTGCTAAGTCCGCGTCGTGACCAACTCCTCTCAGACCTTCGACTTGATACACCTGGCAAGCTACGTCGCCCACGTAGGGCTGAAGCCGCTGGTCCCAAGATTTGCCAAGTGCGGAGTGTGCCGAAACGTAGTACCCCCTTTGCTTCAACTCAAAAATCAGTTGACGTTGTCGCAAGATCGGCCAGGCGAACCGCAATAATCCCAAAACCAATAACAACGACAATGCCGCCGACAACCGGCGAATCCAGACTCGCGATCGATATTTCGCACCTTCAGAAGTCGTGGTGGACATTGGATGGAAGCCGATGTCGAGGTAACTAAAGGTTCGGATTGCTACCAGATGTCTGCCTTCGCTACCGCAATCGCTGCGTCGTGTTCCTTTGTCGGCACGCATTCCAGACCGACAAATCCCTTGTAACCCAGATCGTGTGCCTCTTTGAGAACTCGGTTGTAGTAAATCTCACCCGTGCCCGGTTCGTGGCGGCCGGGATGATCTGCGAGTTGCAGATAGCCGATCGTCTTGGTCTCCAGCCCCTCTTTCAGATGGCCACACAGGTCCCCTTCCGTGATGTGCATGTGGTACAGATCCCAATTGATCTTCACATGTGACGAACCGACCGCCTGGCAAATCCGAATCGTCGGGGCGCTGCCGTAGAGGCAATGTCCCTTATGGTCGACTCGGATATTCATCGGCTCCAGGATCAAAGTGACGTCATGGGCTTCGGCGATGGGAGCCGCCAGTTTCAGGCCGGCGATGATGTTGTCGTGCATTTGAGGCTGAGTCATCCCCGGCTGATCATTACCCCCCACAACGGTCATCAGTTTACAGTCCCAGCGTTTCGCAATGCCGCAACCGGCTTCAATCGCTTTCACGAAGTCCGCGTGATTCTTGGGATCATTCAGGCCGGGAGTAAATCCCCATGCGGTGAATTGGGCGATGGTGAGCTTCAGCTCTTTGCAGAGTGCTCCCACGGCGTCGATGTCCTTACCCTGCCAGGGCCAGATCTCCACGGCGGGAAACCCATACTTGGCGGCCATCTTGATCCGTTCCAGAAACGGCAGCTTGGTCCACCACATCTCGACGTTGACAGCAAATTTCGTGTGGGGAGTCTTTCCAATCTGGCTGACATCGTCAGTTTTGTCGGCGGCCAAGGCGGCGGCCGTCATGCTACCTGCCGCTAACGTTGATCCCAGGAATGCTCGTCGATTGAGGTCGTTCATAGTATCTAAATCTAGCGCGTTGACAGGTTGTGATAGAAGATGGGGATTGTTTTCTGTCTCGTGCCACTGCTTTGCCGCGGTACTCGGCGGTCAAGCAGTGCCGCAGGGGACCCGCTATCGCACTGCTTAACGACTGAGTACAGTCGCAAAGCAGTGGCACGAGAATCCTGAATCCCGACGCAATCGATTGGTTAGGCCGCTCCAGCTGAGTTACGGCTTCTTCGGTTCCGTCTCAGTCGCCGGTTTTTCGTCCTTTTCATCTTTTTTCTTTGAACCCTTCTTCTCTTCCGGCAGCTTTTCGATCCTGCCAAACAGGTGGCCGCCGACTTTGCCGTGCTGCCAGGTTCCGGCATACCAGCCGCGATAGATCAGCACGCGTGATGAGAACGTCCCCAGATTGGGAATCGTCAAATCGGTGAGAGAAATCACGGGGGTGTCACCGGCCCATTCGACCTGCAGCTTGATGGGAATGGTCACGTCGTGGTTACCGTATTGAATGCGGGAGGCGATGATCCAGTCGCCGTCGTCCTGCTTGGTCACCCTGGTGATCGTGTAGCGCTCTTCTTTCGGAGGCACATCTTCGCGGCCGACGACCGTGAACTTGCCCACCAGCACGCAGCCGGACATTTGCTTCTTGAACTCTTGTTCGAGCTCCTCCTGAGTGAGTTTCTTCGCCGGTTGCTCTGTGGCTTCTGGCTTTTGTTCGCTTTTCTTCTCGTCGCCTGTGACTGCCTTGGGCTCTTCGCCGACGCTGGTGAATCCCCAAGACAATGCCAACAGCAACGCGATGATCAAGCCACTGCGGGAAAGATTTCTCGACATGATTGTTCCTCATCGAAAAACAGTGAATCTCGGACGATCACCCAGTCCCCCGGCTCGCCCGATTCAGGGTTCCATTCCAGACTGTGGGCATTATACCGAGTTCCGCGATTCGCGCCCCACTCTGGGCAGCGCCGTTAAGTTTTCATGTGGCCGAAATCGTGAGAATTCGGCTACGAAGCCATTGCCGCCTACTGGCAATCTTCCACATTCGTGTCCCCGCAGGGTCAGGTCAGGATTGTGTTCGCATCACTGGCGGCTTATCCTTGGTGCTGTGCAGAGATTCTGTTCAAGCGTCGCTTTGTTAGAGGGTCCGGGTACGTCGCAATGCGTGGTAAATTCTGGCTGTTTTTGGGGCTAATCTGCAGCGCGTCGGCTTTGATGGCGGACGAACCGACCGGCGAACTTGCCGAACGGCTGGCCAAGGTCGAAGTCACGCACTACGCCGAGGCACCTGGCTATTCTGAAGGCCCGGTCTGGCGCGATGGCGAAGTCTTCTTCTGCAGTGGTGCCCTGTTGCGGGTGGACAAGAATCGGAAGGTCGCCAAGTACCTCGATCTGAATCCTGCAGGGACCTTGCTCCGGGAAAATGGCGATATCGTGATCGTCGATAACAAGTACAGGGCCGTTTTGAATCTGTCGCCCGACGGGACGGTGGGTGTGGTCGCGGAAAAGATCGGCGATCAGCCCTTGAACAGTTTGAATGATGTCACGGCCGATGCCAAAGGCAATCTCTATTGGACCGACCCGGCTGGCTCATCAGCGGACAAACCAATCGGTAACATCTTCCGAGTCACGGCCACCGGGCAAGTCGACAAGGTGGCCACGGGGCTGGCATTTCCCAACGGCTTGGATGTCGATCCCAGTGGACAGAATCTGTACTTGATCGAGTCCCAGTCGCAGAAGATCTTGCGTTACACGTTGCCTGCCGAAGGGCAGCCGCTGCCCGCACCCGTGGTTTTCCACGAACTGGGTGGATCGGGAGGTGACGGCTGTGCCTTCGACGCAGCTGGGAATCTGTGGGTGGCCGATTTTCATCGCAAGGAGACCGGCAAGGGACGCATCACGGTCTTATCAGGAGAGGGCAAAGTCCTGGCCCATCTGAACATTCCCTCGAAGGTCGTCAGCAACGTGACATTCGGCGGTCCCGAACACGACGAGATCTTCTGCACGACCGGCGAACCCCCCGGAGTCTTCCACGCCAAGGTGAAAGTGAAGGGTTTTAAAGGCCACCCGGTTAAGGAGCTGAAGATTTTGAGGAAGCTGGAGATTAAGCCAGAGAATTAGTCCTTGACGCTTTGATTGGGTGACGGATTGTTCCTCGAATCAATGGCACGCACCATCAGACAAAGGACAAAATCCCAAAACTCCCATACGCGCTCCTGCGGGGTTTCGGGTAGTATTCGCACTGGCCATGGTGGGCCAGAATTGCCCTATAAACGCTAACAAAACCTCTGCGGCTCCTCGAAAACACTGGGTTTTCCAGTTCAAACAGGTGCCCACAACCGGTTTTGTCAGGGTTTGTTACACAGGAGCGTGGGTATGCGAAATCTCTGCCGGCCCGGTCGGGCGATGTGGCACGCGGTTTTATGGTGCGTTGTCGGTTGTTTCTCGGCAACAATTCAGGCTCAGGAAGAACCGTCTCCCTTTGAGCGTGGATTCCAGTCCATTCAGGCGAAAGATGCTCGCCAGCACGTTGAAACGCTGGCCAGTGACACCTTTGAAGGCCGGCATTCCGGGACCCGTGGGGGCCATGCGGCGAGTGTCTATATCGCTCAGCAGCTTCGCAAGTGCGACCTGCAAAGTCCGGTTTCTGCAACGACCTATTTTCAGGAGTTCGGCAACGAATGCCGCAATATCCTGGCACTGCTGCCAGGCAGTGATCCTGAATTAAAAAAAGAATTCATTCTAATCGGCGCTCATTACGATCATGTCGGCTACGGGAGTGCTCAGACCAGCAATGGCCCGGTCGGGTATATCCACAACGGAGCCGACGACAACGCCAGCGGTGTCTCGGCGGTTCTCGAGATCGCTCAAGCGTGGCACGTGAGCGGCGAGCGACCGAAACGTTCGATCATCTTTGCTCTCTGGGACAGCGAAGAACACGGGCTGCTGGGCTCGAAGCATTGGATTGCGAATCCGACTTGCTCATTGGCGGTACTACGTTGCATCGTCAATATGGACATGGTCGGGCGGCTGAAAGAGGATTCGACTCTGGAAGTCACGGGGATCCGCACGATGGCCGGCTTGCGGAGACGATTGAGCAATCACAACCAGCAGACAAACATCCGGTTCAACTATTCCTGGGCTGTGGAGGACAACAGCGATCACTGGCCATTCTATGAACGGCGAATCCCGTTCATGATGCCGTTTTCTGGCTTCCATGACGACTACCACAAGCCCAGTGACGACGTCCATAAGGTGAGCTTTGAGGGGATTGAAAAGATTGCACGCTGGATGTATAGCGTGACGCGCGACGTGGCCAGCGATCCCCAATTGCCAAAATTCCGCGAGGCCGCACTCCGCGAGAATCCCGATCTCCAAAAACAGCAGGAAACCCCGCTGCCACAGTCCGAGCCTCGGCTGGCGCTGCAGTTCTCGCCTGCAGATGCCGGTCCCGGCCGAGTTGTGGCTCGCGTGTTTCCGCAGACGTCTGCGGCCTTCGTGGGTCTGCGTCAGGGTGACCGCATCGTTCGTTTTGGAGAACACGACATCCATCCGGAAACGAATTTGACCGGCCTGATTCTCCGCTCATCCAGCCCGGTCAACATTTTCTTTCAGCGGCAGGGGATGGAGAAGCCGCAGCGTGTGCAGGTGCCGCTCGTGGGTAAACCGATCCGAATCGGGATCAACTGGCGCGACGATCCGGCCGAACCGGGAGTCGTCGCGGTCAACCTGCTGGAAACGGGATCGCCGGCCGATGTGGCGGGATTGAAAGTCAATGATCGCATTCTGCAGATCAACGATCAGGACTTTGCAAACAGCGACGAATGCCGCGACATGCTGCTGAAGTCGGCGTCACCGATCTCGGTGTTGATCGAGCGTGAAGGTCGGTTCAAAAAACTGGCGATCGAAATCCCGGAAGATCCGGCTCCGAAAGCGAATTGATCAGCGAAAGCAGCCCGGCTGCTGTGGAGCAGCCGGGCTGCTGGCTCTTGATCTTACGAAATACGCAGCGTGTGATACTTGTACGAGAAATCCAGGTCCCCATTGACGACCTTGAACTTCATCTTCAGCAGAATTGGCTGCGAAGATGATTCTCCGTTAAACAGGTATTGCCCGCCCCCTTTGGCCTTATGGCTGTGTTCCGAATTGAAGTGTACGGTGGCGGTCCCGGTGTAATGGGTCGTCTTTGCGGTGACCGCGACATCCAGACCCGTCTGCACGAAGGCATATGTTCCCGTGTTTCCCGAACTGCTGTGAATGTCGTACGTGCCATCAATGATCTGGATCTTGGGCACGGCCGCTTTCCCATCGGCCACGCTAGCGACGTGTGCACTGCCACCGTGCTCGAAGCCCGAGGCCGACAGCAGTGCCCGTTCTTCGAGATTCTCAACCTGTCCCCCCAGCGATAACACCGGAGCCGCGGGGCGACGTCGCGAACTTGCCTGACGCGGGCGGCTATGGAAACACCACATCTTCATACTCCTCGTGATCTCAGTTGGTCGCGGCCCGCAGGGAATCATCAATAAAACTGAATGCTCTGGAAAGTATCGACGAAAACACCGTTCTTCCATTGATGTCAACGCGCCGAGGCCGATCACCGGCAGCAGCGTAAGTTCCCGCATTATTGGAATGAGCGGGATATCTTCCGCAACCCCAATACTCGGGGGAAGGGCTGGAGTGGTTGAAATTAATTGGCCGGTTCTGCCAGATACCGAGTCAGAATCTCGGGCAACTGCATGTTGAAGATGCTGCGTGGCAGGACCTCGCGGCAACCGGCCTGACGCGCTTCGTCCAGTCGAACTGTGTCGACATGAGCTCCAAAGGCAATCACGGGTGGTGGCGGATTTTCGCGGAGATTCTGCATGATGTCGGCGACCTTGATCGGCAGGCTCAGGTCCAGCAGTATGCAGGCATATCCACCAAGGGCCGACTTAATGAGTCCCTGCGGCAGGCCAACGGCTTCGACTTGATATCCACAACTGCCAGCAATTCCGGTGACCTTGCTGAGAAACAGCAGGTCGTTGCAAATCAGTAGTCCGACTTTTGAGGCGATGGTCATGGTGGGCCATTCGTTGAAGAATTAAAACTTAATGGTATTTTTCTGCCATCTAATTCTGGATGCAGATGCGAAATCAGAAGACAACACCTCACCACTGAGAATCAGAGGAACGCAGAGACGATGTGCTGACCATTCTCTGCGTTCCTCTGCGTCTCTGCGGTGAAAATCGTCTAAGTAGATCGCCAGAAATTTTTGTGCTGGTGAGCCCCGTCCCGTAAGGGCGGGGATGAATTCGTCTCCTGGATCTTCGACACGCAGGAAGAATCCCGGGCCTTACGGCACCGGGCTCACCTGCACAATTTCTTCTGAATAACTACTTAACTCACGGCCGGGCTAGCTTCGGCGTCATAAAAACGATTGGCGACCAGGTGTTCTCCCATGAACACCAGCCACATCAACAGCATCAGGAAGGGAAAGACTTCCAATCCAATCCGCTGCCCCCCCAGCCCCTTCTTATCCAACTGGTCGAAGGCCCGTGCCTGGCTATACCGGTCCTTGCCCAGGATCTCGTCCAATTGCACGCTCGTAATGGGTGTCAGCACGTTTTCGCGGCTCGGTGCGTTGACGCTGAAACCACGTTGAAAGTTCGATCCCTCGGCCGCATCCAGCAAACGGTAGTGTCCCAGTTGATCCACCACGGGAATGACGAGCGAGTTCTTGCCCGGAGGGACGTCGCCCGGAAGTTGTTGTGAATTCGGCTTGCGCAACAGGTATTTCTGCAGAGGCTTTTCGGGGTCGAGTCGCACGATGGCAACCTCACCACAGACGTAGTTGAACGTCCCCTGCAATTGCCGCGACAGATAACGGATCGTCTGGTCGGCGAAGGCAATGTACTCCCAGCGGGTCGTCAGGTTATTCCATTGTGCGGCCGGATCTTCGGAGGCCGTGCTGCTAACCGAGGTTGTGATCATCACCGTGCGGCCCTTTCCGTGAACCCGTTCCAGAATCGCCGGCGACTTGTTGGCAAACGTGTACCAGGCAATGACCGACGAATTGGGAGAGGCCTTGACACGCCAGATGCGGCTGATGTCCGCCGTGGTCAATCCGCTGGCTCCCCAGTCGGCGAATTTCTTCAGGAGGGGATGGTCTAGTTTATTGGTGAGATCGATGTATTCGGCTGGCACCAGCGACAACTGCGCCGCCAATTGACCGGGCAGAAATGCCTGGGCGACGTCGGAATTATACGACACTTGATCGACCATTGACCCCAGGCAAACCGCCAATCCACCATCTGCTTCCACATAGTCGGCCAGTTGCTTCCACGTCCTGGGGGAAAGGGACCGGACGTTGATCAGGCAGACGGCAGAGTACTTCGACAGATCCTTGGATTCCAATTTGGAACTCGTCACCGAAGTGCAATTGTATTTGACGCGACCCAGCTTCTTCCAATTGGAAGGCGCCAGCGCCGTGATCCAGTTTTGGGTGTCATTCAAATCGTCGGCCACGATCAAGACTTCCTGCGGTGGCTGGATCTCGACAGTGAAAAACAGAGCGTTATCAAACTCCAGCGGATCGTCCGACTTCAGCCGCAGTTCCCCCTGCAGGATATTGCCCGTCAGCCCGCGGACGAACAATTGGGCAATCGATCCCTCGGTCCCATTGAGTACGAGCGACTTGGTATCTTTCGGCACCAACTTTCCGGATTCATCGGGGAGCGACAGAGCGACCGTCACTGCGGTGCTTTCGCGACCGATTGCTCCAACCGTTGCGGAGACCTGCAACTCGCCGCCGGCGGTCAGCGTCGCGTCGCGCAGCTTCAAATCCGACAAGCCAATGTTGGTCGGTTTCTCGACACTGAGATCGATCAGGTACAAGTTGACCGACTTGTCCTTGGCGAGGTCGGCCTTGAGCAGGTTCGTTTCCGTCTGCTGCCAGGCGGCTGGGGACATGTCGGTAAAGACGATGATCTCACGGACGAACGAATCCTGCCGCTCAGCTTCCGGCACGGCGACGTCAACCTGCATGGTTCGCGCTTGATCGTCCTTCTGCAGTTCCAGGCCGCTACGAATCCGCTCATTGAGTGCATAGCTGGCGGCTTTGACTTCCAGGCTGCTCAGGCGGCTACTGCCGGTCGCCAGATCGGGTAGAAAGGCCAGCGGGTTCGTCGACGAAGTATCCGCAATTGCGATTCGGCTGCCGCTCGGCAAGCGACGCAAGTGCTCGTTCGCCATCTCGCGGGCGACGTCCAGCCGAGTCTGACCCGACTGCCGATATTGCATGCTCAGGCTGGTGTCAAACACCAACACCGAGGCGACAGGAATGTTCTCACTGACCGGAGTCTGCGGCTCCTTGATCTGCGCGAAAACTCGTCGTTGCAGTGGCCACAGCACGAGCAGCAACGTAAGTACTAGTGCACCCGCCAGCACGCCCGCTCGGAGCAAAGTGCGGCGATGTTGAACTTGAAAGGGAGGCAAACGTTGCCGCTTCCACTGCGCATTCAGGCCAAACCACACGCCCAATGCGGCCAGCAGAATCGAACTCAGGGTGACCCATTCACCGGCTGTCGGCCAGTAGTTGACCGGCGGAATTCGCGGCCGTGCGATGGCCAGCACCAGGACGATGATGACGGCGACTCGCAGCAACATCAGCCAGAAGTGTTTCAATCGCATCCGCTGTACGTTCTGCCGCCGCCTGTTCATGATCAGCCGCAAGGCGGGGAACATCAGCTTTTTCGGCTTCGCCCTCAGCAGCAAATGCAGAATCACCGGGATGATTCCCAGCAGCATGAACCAACCGAGGAATGGATGAATCAACGACATAGCTCGACAGACCTCAATTCCCTCGTCCCGGTCGCTTCAAGTTGTGCGGCTCGATCAAAGGACCATACATCTCCGGGCGGCGGTCTGCCAGGCGATCAATTTCATGTTTGCCGGGAACCCGGATCACGTGCTTGTTCCGAGCCCACGCGGGATCGATTTCAGCGTACAGGATCTCCTCGCCCAGCGTTTGTGATTCGGCCAGCGTGCGACCGACAGGATCCACGATCTTGCTGCGGCCGATGAAGGTAAATCCGCGTTCGGTACCGACACGATTCACGGCGATGTAGTAGACTCCATTTTCCATGGCCCGTGCATTCGGCACGCAAGAAGCCGTACATTCCGCCCCGGGCGGCCAGTTCGTGGGCAATACAATCAGATCGGCTCCTAGAATCGACAGGCAGCGGGCCGCTTCGGGAAACGCGGCGTCGTAACAGATATTCATTCCCACCTGGATCGGTCCTGCCGACTGCACGGCGAAGGGTCGGTCGCCCGGGGTCGTGAACATGTCAATCCCGAGGAATGGCAGATGCACCTTGCGATAGCTGCCCACCACCCCTTCCGGACCCACAAGGACCGCGGCATTGAACACCCGCTCGCCACTTCGTTCGAGCATTCCCACAATCGCGTGGCATTTGAGTTCCGCACAGGTGGCCGCAATTTGATTGGTTGCTGGACCGGGAATGGACTGGGCATAAGGCAGAGCCTCGGCCAGCGATTCGAAGCAATAGCCGGTTACGGCACATTCCGGAAAGATCGTCAACACGGCCCCAGCGGCAGCGGTCTGACGCAGTTTCTCACAGATGTGCGACAAGTTCGCCGCGACGTCTGCAATTTGAACATCCATTTGCACGCCGGCAATTCGATAGCTGGGCATGAACGAACAGGCTCCTGGAAAATCCACCACAGACAACAGATCAGAATTCAATTGTAATGAATCCGTCTGATAGAGTCATACCCTGAGCGCAAGGAGCGTAGCGGCGTGAACTCCCCCCTTTTAAAGCATTGGTATCTACACAAGTCATGGCTGCTGGGGAGCGACACATATGAGAAGACTTAGCTCCCCTCGCCCCAGTACTCTGGGGAGAGGGGCTGGGGGTGAGGGGAAATCGAGCGTCACTCAGTTTTCGCCGCGATTTTTCGTCATTTCATCTAATTACCTGTCTCCCGGTAACACCACAAACGCCCCGAATTGCGGCTCAGTAACCGGCAACACTTGATCGGGCATCCCCACGGGTGGCGGAGTCTTCGCAGGTTGCATCGAGATGCGAATCGGGTCGCCGCTGAAGACGCCGGACACCAACTCAAGACCGAAGAAATCCTTGGCACTGACAATCCGAAACGCCTGGCCTTTCTTCAGGACCTGCGACAGGTCTACTTCGACTTCCGGCAACGATGCGGGATTGAGTATCGCCAGGTTGGCTCGACCGGGTTCGTAGGCGTTCGGCCGCACGACGACCCGTAGTTGCGACGGGCTGCCCTTCGTGAACTTACTGGTCGCATCCAAGCCGGTAATTCGCTGCCATTCCGCGTAGGTCACACCGCGACTCTTCCCGTTTTCTACGATGGAACAGTCGCCCCAGCGACCGTCGGACATGTAGTAGTCGTTGTCCGCCCAGCGGTGTCCGGATACCAGCAGGCGCTCCGCGCCTTCCAGACTGGCGACTGTCGAGGAAGCGAGCACGGTGTTCTTCGTAACGGTCGCCTTGCGAAAATCTCGCACGACCAGCCCCATGTCGCAGTAGTTCCCCGTGCAGACGATGTCTTCGCTGGTCGTGCCCCACGGATAACCCAACCGAATACCACCAGACACGATGACATTATCGCGAACCACGGCTCGCTCAACGGGACTGCCTCCACCTACCATGATTCCCGGTGCATGCTCATCCTTCCCAGTCAGACAGCCGTTCTCGAAGGCAATGTTTCCGGCGATTTCGAATCCTTTCAACGACGCCTTTTCGGACCCGTAGACGTGGATGCCGTAAGCAAACTGATGGAAGAGGACATTGTCCACAATTCGCTTGGTACCACGTGCATTTTGAGCATAAATAGCATGCCCGTGGCCTCGGTCGGGCCCCTTCCAGCCGTTGTTGTAGATGATGCAGCCGGAGACCTCGCCCCCTTCCCCTTCAGCCCAGAAACCGAATCCACTCCCCAGGTCGTGGACGATCAGATTGACGACGGAAACACGGTCGCCACGCACGTCAACCGCTCCGCGGCGAATGTCAGCCGGCCACGACCCCGCGATCGTTGTCTGCCGTAACGGATGGCTGCAAGTCACCTCGAAATCGCGATAGACGGCATCGGGCCCCAGGAACAACAGCAGACCGTTATCCCGATCGTCACGTGGCTGAGTATCAATGATGACTCGATCTCCCCGTACGCCGCGCACCACGACCGGCTGATTCGGCTTTCCGGCAAGCCTGGAAGTGAACCCACCGCGATACGTTCCGGCATGAATCCAAACCGTATCCCCCGGCTTCACGGTCTCGGTCGCAACCAATGCAGTCGCCAGATCCCAAGGCTCGGCGACCGAGCCCGTGCCTTTTGCAGTGCCCGTTGGCGTGACGTGGAATTCCGCTGCCTGCGCCTGAATCACGAAGAGACAGAAAATGATCCAACTCGTTACGCTGTTCGCCGTTATCGTCCGCATTGAGTGTCTCCGTCAGTCTCAGCAAGTAGGCAAACAATTGGGACCGGCGAGCCGGGCAGCGTCAGCCAAATGGTACTCACATTATGGTGTGAACGGTGAGCGGCACGGCGCTAGCCGCCGGTTTTTCAGGAAAAACAGTGACTTCAAAACCGGGGGCTAGCGCCCTGCCGCTCACAGTGAGTGCCATTGGGTTGACGCCGCCTGGCTCACCACATCTTCTCAGCCGCGACCCTGCTTTTCAGGCTCCGGAACGTAATCCGGCAACGGCGGCAATCCGAGGACCGTTTCGACTTGCTCGGCAGCCTGAGCGAGTCGAGCAAACAGGCGGACCTGCAGGACGTAAAGACGCTCGAACAGTAATTGTGTGGCGTTGACGACACCACCCACGTTGATCGCCTCCGGCAGGTACGGGATGACGAACTCCTGCAAGGTCATGTTATCGTTGGCGTGATCGAAGGGATAACGCACGTCGTGGAGTTCGTGGTAGATCGTCGTCAGTCGCATGGTGATTCCCTCCAACTGACCGATGATCGATTCTACCAGAGCTCGATTCTGTTGATTTCCCAGTCGCGAGAAGAGAATCGCAATTCGGCGATACATGATGCGCAACGATGGCAATTCGCCGATCATATTGCTGATCAGCCGGGCGTCGCGGATCATGTTGCGGACTTCTTCCTGCAACTCAACGCCGTTGGGAATCGTTTCGGCGACCTTGGGAACCTGCAGCAGTTGCAGCGCCGCCGACAACCGTTCCGACGCCGCAGTCTCGAAGGTCAGCATCTTGGCGGCCAGGAATTGCACCGAGTGCAGGGCGCGTTTGTGCTTGAGCTCGGCCGTCTTCAGACTACTATCGGGCAAGCCAAAATCACTGCCGCGAATTCTCAACCCACAATCGAGCAGACTGAGTGCCTCGACGGTTGTGAGCATGGTGTTTTCGGCGGCATCGTACAGCGCGGGTAAATGCTTGTAGGCCTCCAGCTCACGCAGCATGGTGTCCCGTGATTCCTTCAATCCATACGCCACCTGTTTGGCGGACGGCGGTGCCTTGTCGGAATCCGCATAGAGTGGCAGCGGTCGATCGATGGGAACGTGGACCTGGAAATACCGGTCGAGGGCCTTCCCCGCCGCTTGTTCCGCGTCGCGTCGCTCCATCAACTGCTTCACGGGATGCAGCAGCTTCTTCTTGAACTGCTTGCCCAGAACGGATTCGTAGAAGTCGGACGTCATCGCTCGGCAGATGCGTTCGAGTTGGCTAAAGAGGACTGCGGCGGCCGGGTCCTTCTGCTCGCTCGATAATTGGAACGCGCCGTTGGCATCTTCCTGTCGCGCGTTTTCAATCCGATCTCGATCCGCGGGATGCGTGTCAAACAGCCCGGTCTGCTGTTCGAGCTGCTTACGCCGATACTTCTTGCGGACTTCGGGCTTGATAAGCGGCACGTTCGATGCAATCAATGTCGGGAAGTCATCCACCAGCCGACCTTCCGAATGAAACTGCTGCAGGTCACCAATCGCCATGTGGTGCGCGATATTCAAATCCAGTAAACGACGGCAACTGGCCCCGAATGTGCGATGACCGACCAGGCGGGCTTCGTAGCGGTCGGCATCAAACTCCATTTGCCGCATCAGATAGCAACTGACGACGTTCCCCGCCCACAGCAAGCCAAACAGCAATTGTCGCGACAGCCAGATGCAGGAACGGACGGATTGTACGACCACCCACCAGCGCCAATCACCATTCTGGGCGAGACCTTCCAGTCTGGCGTCCCACGCATCGCGCAGGAAGACGATCTTGATCAACCAGAAGTTGATGATGCGGACGATGAAACTCATCCGCATCCCGGTACCCTGCGAGAAATGGCCGAACTCGTGAGCCAGGACTCCCGTCAATTGCCGCACCGACATGCCGGTCACCAGCGGCAAGCCAATCGTGAGACGCATGCGGCCCGTAAAGATTCCCATCAATCCATCCGCGAATCCCGCCGCGGCATTCGGTTCACAGACCAGTTGAATCGAATCGGGATACGGGGCATTCACGGCATCGCAGATGGCATCAACATAGGCATACAGAAACGGCTCGGCCGTCGGCTTTAGCGTCAATGGAGGCGAGACTTCCGGATCGCGCGAAAACAGGGGCTTAATCAGAAACACCAACGTCACGCTACCCAGCAGGTACGCCGCGAAATAGATGATCCCGCCCCAACCGCGCGTCGGTTCGTTGTAACGAGCATTCCAGTACAGCCCATGCAACACTAGAAAGATCAGCCCGAAGTACATTAAGGGGAGCAGCAGATTGACGAGTGCGACGGCGAACATCCCCAGCTTATAGGCGGTCGTCGTGCTTGGTGGCTTGATCTCGATCCGCAACGACGCCAGGATCTGCTTCTGCAGCGGCGAGAAGGAGTCTTCCGGAGAAGTCTTTTTGCGACGGCCCATGGAGCATTGTTCTCGATGTTCGGTTAACGGCCAGGCGACAACGATGGCAAGCGACAAAACTGAATGTTGGGCTGGGGGGGAAGCGGTGTTTGATTCTGCAGCTCGACCTTGACCTTAGCTTGTGGGTGCGCGTAGAGCTTGTGCACCGTTTGAGCGTGGAGATCGGAGCCCTCCTGGGCGACCGCCAAGAAAGTCAATGATTGAATTTCGGCGCGACCACCTTGCTCCAACAGAGCCACGACGCCACGTCTCGAAATCACGTGTCCACCATTGCGAACCAGGCACACCGGAATCTGGCGTCGGTCAGGCAGAACTTGTCGATCTTGAATCGTCGGAATCTCTTCCGAGAAGACCACCGCCACTCCACCCGGATTGCTGATCAACAACAATGTCTCGCGCGGCGTGAATTGGTGACTGAGATTCACCAGCATTTCTGTGTCGGAGACAACACTGAAGCGAGCGTTTCCTAACAGGCCCGGTCCAAAAGTTTGCTCGACTTTGGCTGCACGGCTCATTCCCGTTCCGATCAGACGTATCGTTCCGAACGCTCCTCCTCGCTCTCGCGACGAATCAAAACCCCAGCCGGAAATGGAAGGGGGCGGCCCCGTTGGAACTGGGGTCTGGGGAACTGGGGTTTGGACGGGCGTTGCCGACACACTCGACACTTGATTGGTCGCTGGGATTTCGAGCTTTGGCTGCTGTGCTTGCCGAAGGCGTTCGAAATCTCGGCGCAATCGTTGTTGAGCAGTGCGATTCGTCAGCGGATCGGCACTTGGATCAGTCCGTGGATCGAGACGCTGTTGCGGGACCGTTCGTGGTCGAAACCAGACAGACCCAGCGACCTGCCTGGAACCGGGAGTAGGCCGATACACCAGCAGGCTGCTCAGACCGACCAGCACGCACAATATCAATACTGTGATGCCTGCCCCCTTGATCCAGGGCAGCGGGCTATTGTTGGTGGCCTCGGTCTCATCCTCGGGTGGAGGAAAGTACTCGACCACTTCGAACTTCGTGCCACATTCGCGACACGGAACCACGTCCCCGAGCCGGTCCTCAACGATATGATGAATGTGCCCGCAGATGTCACAGGCGGCATCGATCAGTGCGGCCATATCGATCGGCTGGCTCCAGGATACAGCATGCGGCGATTGTTCTGTGACGCGACTCGGCGACGATCCGAAACGAAGGAACTGAGAACCTGTATATACCGGTCCCGCACACCAGATTCAAGGTGTGTTGTGAGATCCGACTATTCGTGTCGCAGCGCTTCAATCGGGTCGAGTCTGGCGGCGGCGCGGGCGGGGTAGAGGCCGAAGATGATGCCGACGCCCACCGAAATTCCGAAGGCCACCGGCAGACTCCAGAAGGCGATCTGCGGCTGCATGTCCTTGAAGATGCCGAACAGGTCCGAGTTGCCGGTGTTGCCGTCCAGAATCCAGTTCAGTGCAATATACCGGATCCCTTGAAATGCCAGCGGCGTGGTCAGCCCCAGCAGCACGCCCAGCAAGCCGCCTGATCCGGCGAGCACGATGGTTTCGGTCAGAAACTGTTGCGTGATGTCGATCTGGCGCGCACCGAGAGCCCGGCGAATACCGATCTCACGCGTACGCTCGGTCACGGTGGCGAGCATGATGTTCATGATCCCGATGCCGCCGACTACCAGACTGATCGCAGCAATTGAACCCAGAACGATGTTGAAGATCTGCCGCAATTGGTCGGCTTGCTTCAACAGTTCAAGTGGCACAACGACGGAATAGTCTTTCTTAATACCGTGGTAGCGAACCAGGGTGTCGCGAATGATGTCCGCGGTGGCCAGGATCGAATCGCGATCACGAATCTTGAACGTGATCTGATTGAGTTCCACTTGTTCGGACATGAACGTGCCCGAGCGGAAGACGAAGTCCTGGTCTCCCAATCGGACGCGCAGCGTGTTGATCGGCGCGTAGATGTCTTTGTTGAAATCCTGCCCTGACAGACTGCCGCCGATGGCCGCCGAAGCCGACCGTTCTCCCGTAACTCCCACGACGTTGTAGTACACGCCGCCAATCTGCAGGCTGTGTCCCACTGGATTTTCAAAGGGGAACAAGGTACTCGCCACTTCAGCGGCAATCACCACCGAATTCGTCAGAGTTTCCTGGTCGCGGTCGGAAATGAAACGGCCTTGAACCAGCTTCAAGTGATTGATGTCGACGTATTCGGCAGTGCAACCGACTAACCGCACATTCATGGCCCGGTGTTGAAATCGCGCTTCCTTGTTGAGCTCTCGGATCGGAATAGCACTATCTAGCGTGGGCAGCGTTCGTCGCAAACGCTCAAAATCGGTCCGCAGCAGCCCGTATCGCGGCATCGACCCCATGCTACTGGAATTCGTGGAAGCCTCTTCCACCGGTTTCACCGATCGAACGATGATATTCGTCGCCCCCAGCGCCACGACCTGTTCCTGAGCCTGCTTGCTGGCCCCCTCGCCAATCGCCAGCATCGCGATCACCGAATAGACACCAAACACAATGCCCAGCATCGTCAGTCCAGACCGGAGCTTATGGAGCATCAAGCTCTTCAACCCCATGCGAACGGTTCGAACAAATCGGTATAACGACATGGGGGGGCACTCGGGCGGGCGGAGGGCGAGATCTCAAATCTTGCGACAGTGAATCGTGTTTCCAATACCTCTATCGGTTACACGACTTACGGAGCAATACGCCAGTTTCGGGCAGATTGGCATCGGCGGTCAAGGCTGACTCGTTTCGGCGGCAATTCTGATGCGGGCCTGCCACAGGGAATCGAGCACGGCGGAAACGTATCTCTCTTCAGAGAATGGACTTAGAATATAGGACTTAAGGGCCACGATCGGCTCGCCATAATCGGATTCCCGATAGCAATCGGTTAGCGAGATCACGACACCCTGGCCCTGCAGGGCATCTGCCTGAATCAGGTCGAAGATGCGGCGGTTGTAGGCATTGTTGGCTCGGAGCTGGTCCCGGAAGCTGGGATCTTCCCGTTCTCGCTTGGGAACCGAGAACGTATCGACGCCGTCCGGGTAGACCCGAAACAGGGTCACCGGCCCGAAGTTGCCTCCGTTGAGAACCGTAGTCGCCGCGTGTCCTTCCAGGTGTTCACGCAAGACCTCAGCCATCGACACCAGATGTCCCAACAGCGCCCGCAGGCCGTTCTTGCCGAAGAGTCGCAAATTCGCCAGCGCGGCCATCGGCCCGCAACCGCTGCGAGTCGTTTCCAGCGTGTACTTGCCCGGATGATAGGTTCCCGATTGGAACAGATACGGTGTTGTCTCCTGGCTGCGCGAAATCAGGTGCAAGTCATGAACGTTCTTAATCAGGATCAAGCTTGAGACATAGGGTGTGAACCCCGTCTTGTGAAAATCGATCCCGATTGAATCGGCCAGCTTCAGGGTTTGAATCCGCCGTTTCGTCCCAGCCAAGGCGCGCACGGTACGATGTCTGAAGCCCAGCGGGTTGCTGTGCAGGTCATAGTCATTGAAGACGCTCCACGCCCAGCCGATGACCGCATCCGCGTGGATATGGGGCACATAGTCGAGCTGAAACTCATCGACCAGCCGATTCCGGATGTCGTAGATCGCTTCGAGATCGTCCAACCCGAAGGCATCGGTCGTGCCCATCGTGGCGATGATCGCGGCAATCTTTCCGCCGTCTTTCAGAATCTGTCGAGCGTGTGATTCCAGCAAACAGGGACGCAGTTCGTTCTCGGCGGTCGTCGGTATTTGGATGACGTTGTCAGTCCCGATCCCCAGCCAGCCGGCAACGCTGAGCCCTGCGTAGTGAGCCCGCTCGGAACACAGGATAAAAGCGGGTTCGCGCCCCCCCTTCTGCAGCGTTTCGGGACAGGCTTTTTCCAGACCCAGCTTCACGCCGTACAGGGTCGTGCCGGTGCCGCCAAACGTGAACAATCCACCGGCTGTTTCGGGGTCATAGCCCACAAGTGACGCACTCATGGCGATGACTTCGACTTCCGCCAGAGCAACCTTCCGCGACGACTCTTCGCTGACCAGATTGGGATTATAAATCGACGGCAGCAACCCACCGATAATGCTGGCAATCGTCGGGGCCGGCACGACATTAATCTGAGCTCGAGGGTGCCCGAAGATGAACATCCCCGAAAGGTGATCGACCAATTCCTGCGTCACCGTTTCCAGCGGCAGCGGGCCCTCCGCGATTCGCGACAATCGGGCGGCGTCATAGTCGAGCGGTTCGGATTGACCCAGCAAAGGGGTGACCGACTTCAGCGCATCCACCTGATCCAGAACTCTCAAGAACGAGAACACAAAGTAGGCGTCGTGCACCCGATCCGAAACAGGCTGCGGAAACGCCTGCCGCAGATCTTGAACAATGGTCTGATAGGCTGCGGTCATACTGCGATATTCAATCTACGAGGACGCATTCACTTTCACTCCGTGCCAGGCGAAATGCTTGTTACCGCTGGTGGCCACTTCTACGCGAATAATACGAAGAGTGAGCCACGGATGGACACGGATCAAACACGGATTTTTTTAAGGAAGAATTCACGACCGAGCCGACAGCGCCGCGTCTTGTCTAATGCACATTCCATCGAGAACGTCGTATCGCAGAAGGAAAGTAGATTCACTCTCGGATAACTTCGCTGTCCCAATCCGTGTTTGATCCGTGTCCATCCGTGGCTAAGTTCCTCCACTCTCAATCTTCATCCTGCACTTCCACTTTCGCTCCGTTGTTCAGGGCTGATGTGATGAGAATCTCGCAATCACCCCAAGCCTGTTCTTGTAACGTCGCTTGCAAACGACTGGCCTGTTCTTCGTCTTTACAGAGCACGAACGCAGTCGGGCCCCAGGATGTCTGGCCGACACCTTTCACGCCCTGGTCTCTCAAATACTTGACCAGGCTGCGGACCTGTGGCGTCGCGTAGATCCCACCCTGAGTCGGCGCGAAGTACTCGCCAACGTGCTTGCTGAACTGAAACAACGCTTCACTGCACGTTTCGAAGTCCTGCTCCAGGACTGCCGGCAACAGTTCCAACAGTGTAATCTGACACAACCGCGCCGACAGAGCCTTGTTCATCGGCGGTAGACTGGAAAAGGCCTGGACTTCTGCAGCTCCAGAGAGACCGGCGACTCCCTTTGGACGCACGAGCAGCAGGCACCAATCATCCGGGAAATCAATCCGAGAAACCACCGGCGAAATCTGCTCGCCCGAACGTTTACCGACCTCGACGAGCATTCCCCCCAACTGAAACCCGTGGATCCCCAACGCCGACCTCAGTCCCCGCCCTGCGCGCCGTGCGAGTTCTGTTGCCGGGCAATACCGGTTGCCTTCTAAAGCGGAATAGGCTTGAGCAACTGCCAACGCCAATTGAGTCCCCGACCCGAGTCCCACGTGCGGCTGGATTGTCTGCGATAACGTCCAGCAACACGACGATGGTGCCCCTGGCGCCAATTCGCGACAACGCCGGACGACTTCCAGGACTCGTTCGGACCACTCTTCAGGACCACGATAGGTGTCGCAGGCGGACGAAACATCGCTGATATCCGCCTCCAACTCAAATCCTGGCCCATCGACCATCAGTCCCACGCCCCCAAATTGGCGTTGGGCTCCGGAAGTGTGGTTCAAGATGCCAAAATGCAGTCTGGCTCCGGTGGTGACAATTACACGATGAGGCATGTCAACGCTGACAGGTTGGAGGTGATCGTACGACGGACGTCCACGTCCGTCGGCAACGCGGCTGCGACGGACGTGGACGTCCGTCGTACTCAGGGATTGCTATGAACGCCCATTGTGCAGAATCTTGAGCTCAATGCCAACCCGCACGAAGAGAATGACGAATGACGAAACCAGAATGACTAATGAATGACCAAGTCCGAATGACGAATGATCACCGCGAGACGTCGAACCTGACGGCACTGGGGACCGCGCCGGTTTCGGATTTCGTCATTCGACATTGATTCGTCATTCTGGCTTCGTCATTCGTCATTTACCAGCTTCCATTTGGTCCGAATTGCCCCAGTCGTGCGGTTGAAACTATGACCGGACTCCCCCCCGCTCTCGCTGGTGACCAGCCACCCGCACGGTTAGAATCCCGGCGTGCGGTGCGAGTGGCATCGCGTTTGCGCAGAATTGCACCAGGGAGTAAAACAGCATGATGACAGTGCGCTGGCGTCCGTGGGTGGCCCTACTGGCCGTATTACTGGGAGTTTCGACGGCTCAGGCCGATGTTCGTCTGCCGGCGGTGATCGGCAACAACATGGTCCTGCAAAAGGACATTCCGCTCCCCATCTGGGGTTGGGCGGCGGCCGGTGAAGAAGTCACCGTCACTCTGGGTGAGAGCAAAGTGACCGCCAAAGCCGATGGCAGTGGCAAGTGGAAGGTCACGTTGCCGGCCATCGCCAAAGCGGGCGGGCCTCACGAAATGACGGTCAAGGGCAAGAACGAGCTCAAGATCACAAACATCCTGGTTGGTGAAGTCTGGGCCGGCTCGGGCCAGTCTAACATGCAGTGGAACGTCCAAAGTTCGATGAACTCGGGTGAGGAAATCAAGAACGCGAACTTCCCCAAGATTCGGCTCTTTATCATTCCGCTCGTCCCGTCGGGAACTCCTGCCGAGAACGTCCAGGCACAGTGGGTGGAATGCTCACCAGCGTCAGTTCCCGGTGCGTCGGCCGTCTTGTACTTCTTCGGTCGCGAGATCCACAAGACGCTGGACACGCCGGTGGGTTTGATCACCACCGCCTGGGGAGGCACCCGCATCCAGCCCTGGATTCCGCCGCAGGGCTATACCGCCATTCCGGAACTGGAAGGCGAAAAGGCCCAAATGCTGGAAACGCTGACTGCCTACGGTCAGGCCCTGGCAAACAATAACGAAGAACTGAAGAAATACGCCGCTGCCCTGAAGGCTGCCAAGCCCGGCGAGCCTCTTCCGACACCCGTGGGACTGCCACCCGGACATCCGCTCAACAACAACTATCAGTGGACCGGGTTGTACAACGGCATGATTCATCCCATCGTTCCGTTCGGCATCAAGGGCTTCCTGTGGTATCAGGGTGAATCGAACAACGGCCAGGGAATGCATTACTTCCAGATGAAGAAGGGTTTGATCGAAGGCTGGCGTTCCGTGTGGAATCAGGAAGGCAACCGCGACTTCCCGTTCCTGTTCGCCCAGTTGGCCCCGTTCAACTATGGTGGCGACCCGACCCGCCTCGCCGGCATCTGGGAAGCTCAGACAGCAACATTGTCGGTGAAGAACACCGGAATGGCCGTGCTGACCGACATTACGACGTTGAACGACATTCATCCGCCCAACAAGCAGGAAGTGGGCCGCCGCCTGTCGCTGTGGGCTCTGGCCAATACCTATGGCCAGAAGGACCTGGTCTATTCGGGCCCGTTGTACAAGTCGATCAAGGTCGATGGCAACAAGGTGATCGTATCGTTTGATCACGCGGCCGGCTTGAAGTCTCGAGACGGCAAGGACCTGACATGGTGGTCGGTCGCCGGTGCGGACAAGAAATTCGTGAAGGCCACGGCGAAGATTGAAGGCGAAACGGTCGTGGTGACCGCAGAAGGAGTCGCCGCCCCGGAAGCCGTACGCTTCGGCTATCATCAACTGGCCGAACCGAATCTGGCCAATGGTGCCGGTCTGCCAGCATCCCCATTCCGATCTGACAAATGGGACGACGCAACCAGCGCGACCCCGTGATTGACGATATGTCCGAGGACATATCAAGGACAATTCAAGGACCAAAACGACTTAAAACTCGTTTTGGTTCTTGGAGTCCCTTTCGTCCTTTATGTCCTTTTCCGCGCAGCAGATGTCGGCAAATAAATCTCCCCGAACATCGCGCAGCCCGAACTTGCAGAGACTGCCTTCTTGGCATAGAATTCCGCCGCTTCAACCGTGAGTGCGTTTCCTCTGGTTGAGGTGGGCGTTCTACGCTGGATTCCCCGATGGTGTAATGGTAACACAACGGATTTTGGTTCCGTCATTCTACGTTCGAGTCGTAGTCGGGGAATTTTCTCTAAGCCTTGATCTCAAAGGCATTTCGGGCTTGATGGCCCGCTCCTATTCAAACCCAGTCCGAAGCGGGATTTGACACGTCACGATCCTGCGTGAACATCAGGCGAACCAGATTCCGCCTCAGCGCAGGTCTTCCTTTCTTCGCGTGCTTCTGTTCAAAATCGGAATTTGAAACAGAAGCTCGCAAAGGCCGCGAAGGAAGATCATGCCTGTCCTGTCCCGTCCGCCTTTGCTGCCTCTTATTGACCCAAGTTGCAAAGCAATCTTGGCCACCCTGCGTACAAAATCTGCTGGAAGACCATTTAGCTTAGTTCAACACAGTCAGCCGGAATGTGTGAAAGGTCTCTTGGCCGACGCTGTCGCTCACGCTGAGGATCACATCGACGTTGCTTGCGGGAAAATCTGATGGAACTTCCCACACTATCGAGCCCCCGCCCCCCGCTTCAATTTCCATCCCCTTCGGAGCGGACTCCAGCCTGAGTTTCACGCCGCCATGTTTCGACTTGACCGTCAGGGGATACTCGAATGTGGCGCCTGTCCGGACTGAGCGGGGTGGTTGCGAAGTCACCAGCAGGTAGTCGAGACCAGACGCTTCCATGGCCTGATCCAGATTGAACTGATGCAAATCCAGGCGATCATTGCTGCTGGGAAAGACGACAATCAATTCGGCACGGGGAACGAGAAAGATGCGCTTCCAGGGTCCGAAATGTTCGCGATCCCAGCCATCAATGTTGATGCCATGCGCAATTCCCACATCCTTGACCAAAGGCTGGCTGTTTCCTGGCAGATAGATGCTGATTGATCCACCCTGCATCTTGTCCGCCGAGCGGAGTGCCATGTAGAGACTGCCTTCCGTGGCCGGAATGCAATAGAGTGGATCTTCGCTCGGCTTACCTCGTATCGGTTCAAATTGCGGAGTAAATGGTCCCTGCGTCGTAAAAATCACCCGGCCATCAGGTCCGGGAACAACGTGGCCGACGCCACCCGCATCTCTGCGTTTGAGTTCATCGCCCAGTAATACGAACGCTGTCGTTTCAGTCGGAGACTGGTTCGACTTCCAGCCGCCGTACACGGTTCCATCCGCAGAGACGGGACTCCAAGGAGGAGGAATACCTCCTAATTTGACCGTCAACGGTCGAAATGTTGCCAGATCGAGGAACTGATTGGTGACGAACACGGGGCCTGATGATGCTGATCCCAGCAACACCGAGTTCACGTCCGCGGCATTCGGAACGGCGCGGGACAACTCCTTTTCCCCGGTCAGCAGGTTCCAGCGTTCGACAATCCCTTTGGGTGTCAATCCGACGACCAGTTTGTCGATTCCCGCCGCGAAGACGATCTTGTCCTCGGTCAATGGAACATAATGCACGATTTTCGCTTCGTTGACATCGAAAATTGCGAGCTTCTTCAGCTTGGGTAAGTGCAATACGAGGAATCGACCTCCGCCACCCACGCAAATATCCGCTGCAGCTTCGGGTAAAGACCGGGATGTCAGACGGCTCGCCAAGGCCGGAGATTGAATCTCAATCTGCGGTACTTCCACTGGAGTTACGAGCTGAATGGGCTTCGTCGGGTCGCCTGCGGTTGGATTGACTGCGACGCGCAATTTGGCATCAACTCGCTGAACCTCTTTGTCAGCCTCCCGCGCGATGACCGAGCAGATGACTTCCTGAACCTCCTTCTGGGGAGAAGCAGACACAGTGCGGGCTTTGCTCAGATCCAGCGATATGCTTTGATCTCCGATTTGAATCGTCGCTTCGGTCAATCCGGTGGGCATTCCCTTGATTGACTTCCCGTTGTGCATCTTGATCGCTGGCTGAGCCCCCAATTGGATTTGCCGACACTCACCTAACCGCAGCTTGTGCGGGTTGACTTGGATTTCGCGATCGCTCATCGTTCCGGAAACTGAACCCGAATCAAACTCTGCCGAGACTTCCACAACTGCCTTTTGTTCTGGCACAACGGCAGCGGATACACGATAGACCCCGTCATCCAACTTCATGGGGTAACGTCGCTCCTTACCGATATCAGGTCGCAGCACGAGTTCCAGATCGAGCGCTTTGTCTGCGGGAATGACTGTTTGTATTTGGGCCACAAACTCGAACGGCTGGCTTTTCGACTGCGGCGTCACTTCCGGTGGTGAGAACAGAATGGTGGGAATTCGGAGAAATTCTTCGAGGTGGCTGACGGGGATTGCCTGATTGATTCCCTGCGCCCCACGAACACCCGAGACCACTACGCCAATCACTTTTGCTTGATCGTTAAGGATCGGCCCGCCTGAGTTTCCAAACGTCAGAGCCACATCGATCTGAATTTGCCGCAGTACACCTCTGGCCATTCGCAGTGCGGTGACGCGTCCGGTGTTGATGCTGATGGCGGGATATTCTTTGACATCCGGAGACAGGGCACGCCCCAGCGGATAACCGAATGCAACGACATCCATGAGCTCGGTAATACCGTCTACCGAACCGAGTGACAGCATCGGAAATTTGGTTCCAACTTCCGCTCCCTCAACATGCAGAAGTGCCAGATCGACCTTTCTGTCAGCACGAATCACTTTCGCCCGGAAGATCCGCTCCGTTTTCTGGGCGGGATCCAGCACCAGTGTGACATCTTCCTTGCCAGCCAAACGGACCACGTGCTCGTTGGTGACAAACAGACCTGAAGGATGAATGCAGAACGCCGTCCCGGAACCTCGATTATTCACTTCCACGTAAGCCGTGGCAGATTTGCCTTGCTTGGCGATTTCCGCTGATGCCAGCTTTTCTGCGTACACACAAGTCGCAGAAAGCCAGACCCCAGTCACGAGGAACAAAGTACGGCAAAAAGAAAAACGCAGCATGAATTCGTCTCCATCACTGAAACGAACAAGAAGGGTTCCTGATGATAACGCATCACCCCCCTATTTTCACCTTGATACAGTGGGGAGACTCAACTCGTTGTTCTTGAACCCGAGCCACCCAACCGACCTGGCACGCGGAGTTAGTGCCGCTTGCTGCGCAGATTTATCGCCGTTTGCTGCGCGGAGTTATTACCGCTTGCTGCGCAAGGAGTGCACGAGAATGAGGACGATACCCACAATGATAAACACCACCGCAGCCAGACCTCGACCCAAGGCGGCTCCTCGCGCCTCGGCCGTGTTTCCCGATGGTCCCATGATTCCCATGAAAATACTGGCACTGGGGCCGGCGACGATGCAGAGTAGTCCCCATTGCCACAGTGCAAACACCTGCAGGGGGTTGGTAGGCTTCGATGGTCGCGCCGGACTCGCGGGCTTACGCTGTCGTTTCTCTGCCATCTGGCATACCTCGGAATTGGTGACAATCCACGACTCGTACGATACGCTGTTGAGTCCGTGACCTCAATCCGAATTTCACAGGTATAGTCATCATGCAAAAACTCTTGCTCTGCGGTTCGATGCTCTTCGTCGCGGCCGCCGCCGTTGCCGAGATCTCCGAGAAAACTCAAAAGAAACTTGATGCCGCCGATCTGGCATTCAAGACCGCCGTGGAAAAGGCGGACAATGCTCGATTCTATGCGATCCAGAAAGCGACCGCCGACCGGGTCAAGGTTCTCAAGCAGGCGTTGACCGAGGCCACCAAGGCCGGGGACTTCGACGGCGGGAGCAAGCTCAAAGAGTTGATCGCAGCAGCGGACGCCGGAACGGTCCGCACAAAGCCGAAAGACGTAGTCAAGTTCGGCGGCCACGAGTACGCGGCGATAAAGGATCAGTTATCCTGGCACAATGCCAAGAAGCGATGCGAAGAAATGGGCGGTCACCTGGTTGTGTCCGAGACACCTGAAGAAGAACAATTCGTTTTGGCGTTATGCCGACAACCCAAGGATCGCTTTGGCTGTTGGATTGGTGCCACAAATGAGGACCAACAAGATAAATGGATGTGGGTTACTGGAATACCTGTGGCTCAAGCGAAAACGTGGAAGCACGACAACGGAGAGGCTCAATTTCACGGTCACGGAATGACCTATTGGCCGGACAGTGACTGCTTCAATGACGACAATCTCGGAGCTCGAATGGGCTACGTGTGCGAATGGGAGAAATAGGCCGACTCCCGCCGGATGTTCATGCTGATCGCCGCTTGCCCCACGATTTCCTCGGAGTCGGATTCGTGAGAATTCGGACGTGAGTCGTTGATCGTCCGAATTCTCACGAATCCGGCTACACAGATGCTGCCCCGTTGCTCGCTGAATCTATCTCAGCGCCTCCAGATAAGTCAGCGGAATGTATAACAGTCTGATCGGCTGAGGGACATTCCCCTTGAAGAAGTTGTGAACCAGCGGACCGCTGTAAACATAGCCAGCCATCACGACGAGCATGACCATCCATAGGGGCCACGATCGACGTAGCGGCTGTTGCTCATCCATTTGGGAATCATTCCTTTTGTGAAAGGTCATGGGAAGGATCCTGTGGCAGGACACTCCACCCAAAAGTCGGTATACCAACTGATCCAGATACTTGCCCCCTTAGAAACATCGTACAGCTGAAACAACGGCTCAAACGGCATGCGACCCGATTCGTAATCAAGGTACCCATGAGTAACCAGCCACGCCGCTGGCCCCATACTCAGCGGATATCCGACGAGCAATACCGACACGGCAACCCACAAGATCCACAACCGACTTTTGGGCTTATGTTCCATGCGGGTACATCCTTCTGCCGGAGCACTCCAGAAACCTGATGAGTTCGAAGAGTTCGCTTGCGCTACCATACGCGGGTTCAACGTTCCCCGCAATTGGACTTCTGACTGCAGACTCGGTCACTCCCCACCGATTCGCAGCGACACTAGAACGGATTAACTTTTAGATTGCGCCTCAAGGGAAGCGCAGTGACAATGGCTCCCCCCTTACGAAGGGGGGGTAGGGGGGGTTAGGACATACCAAGAGACTCAGAATTCGAGTACTCATTCCCTTAAATCGACGAGTGAGGAAATTGCGATCACTACCGGCAGACGTTCGTAACCCCCCCTGCCCCCCCTTCGTAAGGGGGGGAGCCTGATTCGCTTCGCGAATCTTGGCGCAAACCTTTTGTTAATCCGCTCTAGCCCGCGAGTCTTGAACGACCCCAGTTTGCGAAGGTATCCTGAGTGCTCAATTGCGGCGGGCCTGACTCCATCAATTCCCATGCACCGGATCGAGCTATGGAACATCGCAGGACTTTGCACACAGGTTTCAGTTGGGCACTGTTATTTCTTTCGGGACTCTGCATCGCGGGGCCCGGCACCGCTTACAGTGAAGACGCTGACAAGTCCGAAGCCTATCAGGGTGTGTGGCAACAAGTCGCTCAGTTGCTGGAAGTGCGGGAGTATGCGTCCGCCCTCGAACTCGTTACAGACGCCGAAAACGAATCTGGGCTTGCCCCATTCCGCGACCGGCTGCAGACCGACCGGAAAGACATCGAGGCCCTGCAGCATCTGGCATCGTTGGTGAAGGAACAGGCTGCGAAACTGAAGGCCGGTGAGAGTCTGAAGATCGGGGCCACGGAATACAAGGTCGTCAAATTCATCTCCGACACCCAGGGAGATCGTCTGGTCTTGAAATCTGCCAACTCTTCGACCGAATCGGAAAAGGCCCTGGCGGCACTGGATCCGAAGGCCTGGATCGCGTTGGCTCAGCCCCGGCTGACGACCTCGGCCGAGGATCGCTACATACTGGGGATGTTCCAGGCGTCGGTCGAACATGGTGATCGCAAAGCGGCTCGCCAGGCGCTGAATTTGGCTGCCTCGGATGGGGCGACGGTGACTCATTGGACGGCTCGAATCGATGCGGAAGTGCAAGCCCAGGAAGACGAGCGACTCGCCAAGAAAGCACAGGCATTCGACCGAATCCTCGGGACTTGGCGAATGGTCATTGGAGAAGGCAAGGGGGAGCGGCGTATGAATATCACGTTCCTGCCCCGAGGCAAAACCGATCAGCGAACCTCGACCTGGCGGAAGAGCGGTGAGAACGACTATGTCTTGAGTTCCGGTAAAGGCGCGACGGCGCGCCTCTCGATGGGACCAAAGGGCGAGGCGCTCAAGGGCAAAATGGCCAACGGTGCCCCAGTTCATCTCCAGCGGCAGGCCAAAGCCAAACGCTGAAGTCAGCACACTGCACAAAAGACAACCAATTTCCCGACATCGGCAAAATGGTCGGGGACAGAGTCTTCCGGCTCCCCAGAGCTTGGTGCGGTCAATGGATATTTGCGCGATGGAAGGCAGGAATGTCGCGGTGATGCGTTGCCATATCAGCCGGGCTGTTGTCCTGAACCATGATCAGCCGGAACGCGCTAGCGTCCGGTCTTTGGGCTGGGCGACGTAAGGAAAAAACCGGGGACAATCGCCCTGCGGCTGATAACCTTGTCACTGAAAGAAAAACGTCCGCTCTTTCGAACTGACCTTACCGGCCCAGCCGGACGATCTGGGTTCACTGGAGGATTCGTAGGTCACTTGCAGTTTCAACCTCGATCCACCGGGAACCTCAGGCCAGCCCTGCCAGTCTTTGGGATCGAAGGTGATCTCTCGAACCAAAGCCTCGCCCGGTTGCAACGTCACCGTGCTGGGAAAGTTTCTGTCCCACCCCTTCAGAATCCTGGTAACCGTGCCGGTCTTGCCAGTTGAGTCCGTCCATTTAATTGCCAGGTTGCCATAGCCCCACGAGTTCCACTCTTCGAAGTGATCCTGAGGCCTGTCCGATGTGTTTTCGATGATCGCATGCAGCGGTGTCTTGGTAATTCGATAACCTTCGGTCACGGCCAATGAGACTTTGACCTCCGCTTGTTTTGAGGCTTCTTCTTCCGATCGTAAGAATCGCCCGGAGACAGAGGCAGACCCCACAATGGAAACCAGGGCGATGGTAGCGGCGTAACGCATGACAGGGCTCCGAACGGGATAGCGCATTTCATGAATGCGAATCTCGTAATGAATACAGGGGGACTGAAAACCGGTACGGTCGCCGGGTTTGGAACCAGACTGGCAATTGGTCGTGCTTCACAGATATTTGCGCAATGCCGGCCAACTGTGTCGCAGTGATTCCGGTGCGATAGCAGCCCGGCTGCTCCAAAGCAGCCGGGCTGCTGGTCTCGGGCCGGGCGGCGCATCAATCCACGGTCACCAGGAACAAATCGTGGCTGCCGTTCTTGTCGGTGACGATTACCAATCGTTTCCCATCCGGATGCCAGTCGGCATAATCATCGCGGTCTTCGGACTGCGTGATCCGTCGTGGTTCGGTGCCGTCGGAGTTCATGACGTAGATCTCCGCATTGCCATCGCGGTGGCTGGTGAACGCGATCCGCTTTCCGTCCGGCGAGAACTTCGGCCGGATATCCTGGCTGGGGCTCGTGGTCAACCGAACGGGCTCGCCCCCTTCGGCTGGCATGCGATAGATTTCGAAGTCCCCCTCGCGACTGGAACCGAACACGATCGAGCGACCATCGGGTGAGAACGCCGGCCAGTTGTTAATGCCACGCGAATCCGTTAGAGCCTTCTTTTCCATGCCGTTGGTCAATACTTGAAAGAGCTGTTGTCGCCCCCCCTCGCCGATGGAATACAGGACGACTCGATGGTCAGGCGAAACCGCCGGACTTCGCAAGCCGGAAAAGCCGGCGCTCGACGGCACTTCTCCCAGCTTCGGCCCACCGAATTCCTCGATGTCCATATTGATCTTCAGCACGCCGACCGTACGGAGAAACGCACACACCTTGCCGTCCGCCGAGACCGCCGGCTCAAATTCTGACGTCGTAGCCTGCGGATGAAATGGTTCAGACGAACCATCGTCCAGCTTCAATCGAGTCAACCGGAACAACATCGGCGTCGCCAACTCGACATAGATGATTTCCCGGCCTTCCCGGACAAACACCGGGCTGGCTTTCATGCGTCGGTCGCGAGTCAGTTGAACCGGTTCAGCGGCCAGAGAGTCAACGGCCGTGGCACACCAGATGACGGCGGCCAGCACTCCGCAAGTCACGCGCGAGAGGGAAGCACTACAGCAGGGCATCGATGACCTGCCCTCCCGTCAGCACGTTCATCTCCGCCCGAGCCTGCACATCCAGACCCGCCAGTTCGGCAATTGTCGTCCCGACCATCAACGGCGAAATCGGTTCGCCACGTGGGTACTCACCCAGCTTGTCGCTGGTGCCGATGACGCGACCCGGCTGGACTCCGCCACCCGACCAGATGGAGAAATAACACGGTGGCCAATGGTCCCGTGCGGCGTTCGCAGAAATCTTCGGCGTGCGGCCGAATTCACCCATCATGACGACCAGCGTCTGGTCCAGCAGGCCTCGATCGTGCAGATCATCCAGCAAGGCCGAGTAGGCTCGGTCCAGAATGGGACAATGCTGATCCTGCAACAATTCAAAATTATAGATGTGCGTATCCCATCCGAATTCAAAACCCGGATTGAACGCTTCTGGATGCCGGCTGTAGTTTAACTGGATGTACGGCACTTCGGCCTCGACCAGCCGCCGCGCCAGCAGGCTGCTCTGGCCGAAGACCGTGTATCCATAGCGACCACGGGTCTCGTCCGTTTCGCGAGTTAGATCAAATGCCTGCCGCGCCTTGGGAGTCAGCAACAAGTCATAAGCCGACTGAAAATTGCGTTGCCAGGAATCGAACCCGGCCCGTTCGAGCGCCAACGGGACGGCATCAATTTGTTGCACCAGTTTCGCTCGGTCCTGGATCCGCAACGGATTCAGATTGTCGAGCAGCCGCAATGCGGGGATGTCAACATCTCCATCTCCCGAGCAACCGACCAGCATCGGGTCATGGGCGGAGGTCAGTGTCCCCCCTCCGAAGCCTTCGATGCGGCGGCCGCTGTCTGCCAGCACGCCACGGGTGAGCGAAATGAACGGCGGCAATGTGCCGTGGTTGCCGCGATGCTTGGCGACAATCGACCCGAAATTCGGCTGCACCGGCGACGGGTTTTCCTTGAACCCGGTCAACGCCATCGTCCCTCCATCGGGGTGACCCGGTTCGCTCGTCGCATGAGTCCGAATGATCGAGAACCGGTCACTCCGCTGAGCGATCCGCGGCAGCAACTCGGTAAACATTAGCCCTGGCGTTTTCGTCGCAATGGGACTGAAGGGGCCGCGATATTCCAGCGGTGCGTCCGGTTTGGGATCGCACGTGTCGAGGTGACTGGGGGCTCCCCACAGGAATACGAAGATCACCGACTTGGCCCGTACCGGTCGACGCTCGGCAGCAATGACTTTCGACCACGGCAGCCCGAGCGCCAGCGGCACCGAACCGGCGAGCTGCAGAAACGATCTGCGTCCTACCGTCCCGCACGTCCGAGTTCGAAAACTGCCGACATCAAACATCTGCTGGTACTTTCTGAGATCTGCTGCATCAATAGACCAAGACGACTATTATCACAGAAGGCCAGACTCAGGAAAAGACATAAACGCCGATTTATCCGTAGCAGTGGATGAGACTCGCGAAGTGACGAAGCGCGCTTGAATTATCACCCACATTAGATAAATGAATTCCTTCACCTAGAATTAATGACAGAAAGATGTGACGACAGAAAAATGCTCCGCTGAACGGCCGGCTTTGATCGTTGTTGCATTATTTTTCTGTCGTCACATTTTTCTGTCAAAACAAAGTCGGGCAGTTATGACGCGTGATTGGACTCGAATCTTTCCGGATGCCGACCATCGTTGGATTATGGCGTTGCGCCAGGAAGACTCGATCGCTGAATTCTTTGCTCCCGCCGATCCCACCGGTGCGATGCTTGCCGAACGACAGCAGTGGCTGGCTGATCCCGAGAAGTATGCCGACCTCTTGCCCGAGGCCGAACCGGCCGTTCGTGAATCAGTGGATCTGGCTCGTTCGTTGGGTGCAACAATTGACGAGAACCTTTCCGCTTACGAGCAACTGCTGGCTCTGGGGCGCCTGTGGGAACCGGACTTCGTGTTGATGCATCCGGGTTCCGACGGTGTCTATCGCATGGCCGGCGGAGTCGTATGCTTTCCCAGTTCGTGGGCAATGCGTGCCAAGATGAGTCACCCCATCCGCGAGATTCACGAGATCGTCCCGGGCCTCAACGCTGCCCTCGGTCGTTCCATCGATACATTCCTCACCAAGCAAGTTCCCGGTGTCCCCTGGCGCCGAGAAAACTGGAGCCTGAGCCGAGACGCGGCACTCAACCAACATCCCACGCGTCCGCGGCGACCGTTGGATGCCACGATCACGGTCGAAGAAGTCTGGATTCGTCTGGAGCATCAGTTATTGCTCAAACTGCCCCACAGTGGCAGCGTGTTCTTCGGGATCCGCATCGATGTGGTCCCTCTCGCGACCGTCGTGGCCGATCCCATCGCCGCGTCCCGTTTCGCGAGAATTCTAACCACGATCAGCACTGCCGCCGCAGACTACAAAAACATCTCGCCCGCACGGGACGCGCTGCTAACTCTGTTGAAGGTTGCTTAGTTGAAGGTTGCTTAATCGTACGACGGACGTCCACGTCCGTCGGCATTCGACGCACGCGGACGTCCGTCGAACAAATCTTGTCGCTCACCGAACTGCCGAGTCAATTTCTCCACAGGACAAGTCAGCGTGAGATCCAACATGAATCAGCCCACACTCTCCACACTCGGGACCAAAAGCGCAATCTTGAAATCTTAAAACACCCCCAAAACGCAGCGTTTGTCGCCAAGATTTCAAGATTTCAAGATTGCAAATGTTATTTCTTTCGACGGCGGACGAGGAAAATACCATGCCATAAATGGCGAGCGATGTGTCACGGCTGGGGGCGCTTCTTTCGCAGTAACCTCATGAAGAATGAAGTTACTGCACGCGATCCGGACGGGCCTGGAGACCCCGTCTTACGCGGCTTCTGGGAAATGCTGGCCACGTTATTATACACCCTCGCAATGTCTTGTCACTACCTTAACTGCAGTGTTTTAATACTTCAGCAAGAATAGTTCTCGGCTTGGACGCAAGATCAAGGGTGTCCGCCGGTTACCTCAAGCGAAAGCACTTGCGGGCAACGGCCGATTCCCGCATACTTTCACATAAGCCACTACCACGCTGACACCGCAATCCCCGGATTGGATCTTTGAATGACACTCGCAATCCCCAATCCCCAATCACAACCAACGCGTCGCACGTTCCTGCGAGCCGCTGGCGTTACGGTGGCGTTGCCGCTGCTGGATGCACTGCTGCCCCGCCTACGTGCCGGTGAAAAGCCCGCTCCGCCGCCGCGGCGCATGGTCTGTATCTGCACGCCGCTAAGCGTCCATCCCCCGTTTTTCTTCCCGAAGAATCCGGGAAAAGATTACGAGCTCACGCCGTATCTGGAACCGATCCAGGAATTCCGCAACGACTTCACCGTGATCTCCGGGTTGGCACATCCTGATGTTGGTTCGAGTCACGATTCAATCTTCAGCTTCCTGACCGGCGCACCGCACCCGGAAATCCGCGGCGGCTTCCGTAACAGTATCTCGCTGGATCAATTCGCGGCCGAAAAGATTGGTGGTGAGACGCGGTTCCCCAGCCTGTCGCTGTCGCATGAAGGTTTCGGCCTGTCATGGACTCGTAGCGGGGCCCTCATCCCTTCTGATCTCTATCCGGCATCCGTCTTCGCCCGTCTGTTCCTGGAGGGCCGGCCCGATGAAGTACAGGCCCAGGCCCGACGCCTGCGAGACGGTCAGAGCATCCTCGATACGGTTCGCGAACAGGCTCGCAAATTACAGCCCGCACTCGGTGTTCGAGATCGAGAAAAGGTCGACGAATACTTCACAAGCGTTCGAGAACTCGAGCAACGCATGGTGACTGCCGAGCAATGGTCCAAACGTCCCAAGCCGAAAGTCGAAGCCAAACAACCGCAGAACAACATGAATTCGGCAGACCTGATCGGCAAGAACCGGCTGATGTTCGACCTGATTCATCTCGCCGTGCAAACCGATTCGACTCGGTTGATCACGTTACTGTTGCTGGGGACCAGTCTCGTACCGCCGATCAATGGCGTGTCCCTGGGCCATCACGATCTCTCGCACCACGGCCAGGATCCCAACAAGATCGAGCAACTGAAAAAGATCGAGTTGGAAAAAATGAAGACCGTGTATGAGCTGCTCCAGAAACTGAAGCAGACGGAAGAGCAAGGCGAGAGTTTGCTGGACCGCACGATGGTCTTCTTCAGCAGCAATCTGGGTAATGCGGGCACGCATTCGACCAAGAACCTGCCGGTCTTGCTGGCCGGTGGGGGCTTCAAGCACGGCCAGCACCTGGCGTTCAACCCCGATCAGCCGCCACCCTTGTCGAACCTGTATGTGTCGATGCTGCAACGCCTAGGCATTGAGACTGACAAGTTCTCATCCAGCACCGGCACGCTGACAGGCCTGGATGTCTGATGCGTCGCGGCTCCCACGAGCTAATTCAAAGGAGCGTAGCGACGTGAGCTCCCCCCCTTACGAAGGGGGGGCAGGGGGGGTTAAGGCGTGCCTACCCGGTTCGAAATCAAAGTAGCGACGGATCCGGAATTCAGACGACACTGCATGAAACAGTGTTCCAAAACGGAACCCGGCAGACCATCCTAACCCCCCCAGCCCCCCCTTCGTAAGGGGGGAGTTCTTACTGAGCTTCGCTCCGCATGGGGTTGCCCAACCGTTTAGCGGCTGCACCCGTTGAACGGCTCGAACGGGCCTGGAGACCCGTCCTACGCGGCTTCTATCCCTAAAATCACGTATTGCTTCGTTGCGCTATCAGGCAGTGAAGAGGGGCGTCGAGAGATACCGTTCGCCTGAATCGGGCAGAATCACCACGATGGTCTTGCCGGCGACTTCCGGACGCTTGGCCAGTTTGATCGCCGCACTCATCGCGGCACCGCAACTGATGCCGCTGATGATGCCCTCTTCCTTGACCAGTCGCCGAGCCATGTCGAAGGCTTCGTCATTGGTCACCTGGATCACTTCATCGATCATCGTGCGATCCAGAATGTCGGGGACGAATCCGGCACCGATGCCTTGAATCTTGTGCGGGCCAGGCGCCCCCCCAGACAGCACGGCACTATCTGTGGGCTCAACGGCGATCGACTTGACCCCCAGCTTTTTCTCATTCTTCAAGTATCGTGATACGCCGGTAATCGTTCCGCCAGTGCCGACACCCGACACGAAGTAGTCGACCTTGCCCTCGGTGTCGTTGAAGATCTCCGGCCCGGTCGTCTTGAAGTGAATGGCGGGGTTCGCTGGATTCTTAAATTGCTGCGGCATGAAGTATTTGGGATCTGCCGTCAGTTCCTCGGCCTTCTTGATCGCACCGCGCATGCCTTCGGTCCCCGGAGTCAGGATCAAGGTGGCACCGAAGGCCTTGAGCATCTGCCGGCGTTCCATCGACATGGTTTCGGGCATGGTCAGAGTCAACGGGTAGCCCTTCGCGGCACAGACATAGGCGAGTGCAATGCCGGTATTGCCGCTGGTGGGTTCGACCACATTCATGCCCGGCTTCAGTTTGCCGGTTTGTTCGGCATCCCAGATCATCGCCGCGCCAATCCGACACTTCACGCTGTAGGCCGGATTGCGGCCTTCAATCTTGGCGAGAACCGTGACATTCAAGCCTTGCGTCAAATGGTTGATCCGCACGAGCGGGGTCCGGCCAATGGATTCGGCGTTGTCTTTGAATACGGGCATGCGATGACTCCTTCCAAGGAGGTGGATTGGTCCTGAGCAACTGGTTTCATCAATTGGAACCGCAGCTATTTGCCATCCTGCCAAGCTGTTACGGTTGGGACGACGGCGCAATTATGGTGGAAAACTCCGGATACGGCAACATCGTCTTCAGAACTCGATTGGGATGAATCCTATGTGCGCTGCCCTCGGCTGAAACACGATGAAACTTGAGCCAAAAAAAGCGGTCTGGACACGATTTTCGGTATTCGTACAATCCCGCCTCGGCGTCGAGTCGCCAGGGGAGACTGCGCAGGATCAAACCAACTTTGCCCGCACAAACTGGTTTGCACTGTTTTAGAATTCCCTGCATTCCCGAGAATCTCGACTTCATAATGAGTATTTGGATTCGCCGGACGCGAGGTAATCGCCGGCGAGGAAATTGCAAATCTCATTGTTGCCAGCCGTCTGCCTGACCCAGTTTCAAATACCCACACTGAAGATTCTTCGCGGAATGCGGCCGTGAAGACTCCAAGGGCTTGGCCCATGTCCCAGCGTCAACTCATCTCCGCCGTGGCCCGCTTGTGTTGTGGAGTCCTGGTGGTCGCCAGCGTGGGCTGTCAGACATACTCTCCTTACGGATACGGTGGTTATCCAGGGAGTTACAACAGTTACCCGTACTATAATCAGGGGGTCGTAACGTCCCCATATGTGGGAGGCGTTCCCCAGGCAGGTGTGGCCCCAATTCCTGACCCGGCCTACTCCGGCGGCATGGGACCGAATCCCTACAACCCTGGTCCGGGTGGAGTCATTCCGGCACCGTTTCCGAACGTGCCGAATGGTCCGATCGGTGCTTACCCCCAGGGTGCTGATACCTCTGGCGATAGCCTCGGCTCGCCCGGCCAGTTCCCCGGCGCAAGTTCGCCGCCGCGGCCGAAAGTGCCGAGTGACCGACCTGCATTGCCGCCCGATGACGCCAGCTACTTCAATCAAGGTGGAGCGACCCCGCCGCGAACCAAGGGTGCAGCTCCCCCGTCCAAGGAGATTGGTGGTCCGGAAGATTTTAATTCCGATACCTCAACAGGCGCGGAGAAAGCCACTCAGAAACTCAAGACGATGGAGAACAAGCCGATCACTGGCGCGCAGATTGACAACATTGAATTTGCTCCACCAGTGGCTCAGCACGTTCCCGGCGCCGGTCAGTCGGGAATCATTCAAACATCACAACACGTTAACGGTGGCGAACTGCGTCCTTACGGCCGAGCCCAGAATGGCCGCGCCTGGTTCCGCGGATTGGTGGATTATGACGAACAGGAAAAGTCCTGGTACCTGATCTACAATCCCGAACCCGATGCCAGCGACAAGCACGGAGGGACGATTTCGCTGGTTGATCACCCCCACCTGAAACTCTTCACGCCGGACGACGTGGTGCTGGTTGAAGGGGATTTCGATCTCAGCGAGACCGACCACTACGGCAATCCAAAGTATCGCGCCGCAGTTGTCCGTCGGCTGATTCCGTAAAAACACCTGACATTCCTTGGGGGGCGGTCACAACCCGATGCGGCGAAGCCGCGGCAAAGTAGCCATCTCGCTCCGCGAGATGAAATGCCGAATGCGGGGAGAACGATCAAGGTTGGATCAGGCAGAACGTGATTTCAAACTCACCAGACTTTCGGCTGATCCTCTTGCAGAGCAAGAGGGCTACTCACTTCTTCCGACTGGAATGCGGCTCTACTTGAATTGCGTCGAGATCTTTCCAGGTCCGCGCGAGGTAGACGTGGTCCAGATAGGCTGGCTGATCGTCGGGTGTTCCGAATGACATTCCGGTCAAGGTGAATTCGCCCCAATCACCCACCAGGTCGCGTGTCACCACGACCCATTCGGTAGGTAGCCGCTCTTCCGTGCGTCGTGAGCCGCCATGAATGCGTTCGCCCGTTCCGGCATCGTAGCGCAGCGTCTGACGTTCCTGCGGCGTCTTTTCCTCGCCCCAGCGGCCATCCGCTGCGAGCTGCAGGCATACCGGTGCCCCTTGAGCCTTGCGCCAGACGAATCGCAGGAAGCGGTATTCGCCCAGCTTCGGTGTCTGACGAATCGCCAGTGGTTCAGAGAACAGCAGCGTGTTCCCCACTTCACCTTTCACGACTTTCAACGCCGCGGCACCCGTGTAGGCTTCGGCGCGATTGATCTCGCCGGTTCCGTCGCCCTGACGCAGTTGATCGAGGAACTTCGGCTCATCTTCGAACAACGTCAAGAGTCCCGGACGACGGTCTGCAAACACGACAGAGCGCCAATCGACCAAGGCCTGCGGCCCGCCGGCCATGTGACTGACTTCGATCGTTGCCTGCTGACCGCGATAGGCATCGAGTGGAACGAGAATCGGGTCGGGATCCACGACTGCCGTACGAACTGGGATATCAAAGTCCCCCACACTTTGGCCATTCACTCGCACCTGCAAATGAGCAGGCGTGGTCCGGTCCTGGAAGCGGCTCGCGGACAAGACGAGGAACGCCTGCTGCTCGCTCACTTTGATGGTCTTGGAAATCGTCAGGAATGGTACGCGTGATCCGATCTCGCTGACAAACCGCGGATCGCGATCATCAAACGCCTGCCAGCGATTCTTGAAAAGGAACGGACCTGTTTCCGCGTCGGTCACGCTCCAACCCTCCCACGGAGCAAACAACCGCACGACGGCGGTCCGGATTTCACTCTGCAGGACTGTCGGGTCGATGCGCAGCATTGGTTCCAGCCAGTCGAGTGAGTCGCGAATGTCGAAGGGGTCGGCGCCACTCGGACGTTCGCTCGTGGCGGCATCTGCCGTCAGAATCACTGACGATTGCCCCACGACATTCAACTCGCCCGAATCGTAGACTTTTGTAGATCCGATGAGCAAGTCGGTTTGAAAGACCGGCTGATTGGGATTCGAACTGATAAAGATCTTGCCTCGTGCACAGCCCCCCGAACCGATGCAGCGGTCCAATCCGACCCGCATGCGGATGCTTTGGGCACCCCAGGGCAGCTTGAATTCCAATTCATGCTGAGCCTGCACGCCCAGTCCCCAGCCAAATTCCTGCCCACCCGATTGCAGCGGCCCGGATTGCACATTGCGATCTCGTTGCCAGTTCCAGCCGTTGCTCAGGCCCGGTTGATGCGTGCTGCGGACAGGTTCCAGCAGCGTCAGAGGGACCTCGTGTGGCTCAAAAAAACGACGAGTCCGAATCAGTCGATGACTGACCCACAACGGATCCAGACTCCAGGCCGGCTGCACGAGGTGCCACCACGCATTGGGATCGTTGGGATTGCCATGCGGCCTGGCCTGAAACCGCTCAGCACAGCCGGTCACCCGCAATCCATGTTGCGTTTCCCACTGAAAGATCGGGTTGGCTCCCGCAGGACTGAGATACGCCAACTGTTCAATATAAGCCGTCCACACATCAACCGCTGGAAGATGGATCTCGGCGACGTCATGAAATAGCACTTCCTGAGTCGACTGATCCAGCAACAGCAAGACCGAAGCCGCATTCCAGCGGAGAGCCCGGAACGTGATTCTCCGACCATCAACATAAAACAGTGTTCCCGGCTCATAGGCGTCGGTCGAGCGACGCTGGAAGACCACGCGACGCACCCAACGCGACAGAACTCGTAGCGGGGTCGAGTTCTGGTTGCCAGGAAAATTCCAACTCTGACGTTCGAGGATCAGATGTGGAGGCAGCCGCGAGTAGCGTGATTCCGTACCGTTGGCTGCACCGACGACGGCCCCTGGCAGTCGATCTCCACCGAAGAATTCCACAAACGCGGTAGGCGCGGCGGAAACTTTGAGCGACGTATCGATAACCCACCGTGCGGGGTTCGCCTTATCGAACAACGGCTTGTTATTCAGCACCGGCTGCGCGGCAGTGTCATGCCAGTTTCGCAGCTCATCGCCATTCACCCGCATGCCATCCGCGAACTCAGCCTGAAACCGCTGGTCGTCGGCCAGCGTGATTCCGCAGAATGCGAACAGGCCAGACGTGACGGCCGAGAGCAGAAGGAATTGTCGCATATTGAACATATCTGTAATGGGCCGCGTTCGAACCGGAGCTTCACACCAAACTTCCCATTAATCTTACGGCCACCGCTAACCCGACGCCAGTTGAGTAGATCTGATGCTGAATGACAGACTGAGGAAATCCAGGCGAAAATTGTCGATTCGAAATTCCATCGGCGACCGTTGACAATCGCCTCCGGAGTTGTACGATGGGGGCTGTTAAAGACGCAGGTGTCCCGTCGGGTTTGTGATCTGGCGGGAAGAATAGGGAAAACGGTGCAATTCCGTTGCGGTCCCGCCGCTGTAACCGGGGACAACGACTACCATCACCACTGCTGTACCCTCCACCATTGATGAATGGGGGGCTCGCGGGAAGGGGTGGTCCGAGATCGATCCGGGAGCCAGAAGACCTGCCTGTCGTCTGCAGCAAGCGCTGGTTCTTTCGGGGAAAAGGCCTGGCAAGTCGTGATGGTCCGTTCGTGCGTCGTTGCGCGATTCCGGATGATCCCTCTTGTTACTGTTCGCGGTCTGTATCACGCCACCAAGTGTCGGCGATGTACGTTCTCGCCTGGACTTTTCCACGTGATCCGGCGTTGGCTGTGGCTTCGTTTGTGGCACCCAGACAACGAGGAACTTGTCATGGAATTGGAAACCGTTGCGTCCGTCACCGTCCCCTCCCCCCGTCAATTAAGACCATCTCGACGCCGGGCCTTCACGCTGATTGAGTTGCTGGTGGTGATTGCGATCATCTCGGTGCTGATCAGTCTGCTCTTGCCCGCCGTGCAGCAGGCCCGCGAGGCCGCGCGTCGCTCGCAATGCAAGAACAACATCAAACAACTCGTGCTGGCATTGCACAATTATGCCGATACGTTCGCCGGAACTTTAATGCCAGTTAGTGTTTATAATAGCACTATTCCAGCGGGTAGCCCAGGGGGCGAAGCCAGGTACTGGTTCGGCGAAGTCTTGAACGGCACGACGCTCGATTTCAAACGTGGATTTCTGAATCCCTATATGGAGAATCAGAAGCAATCTTATCAGTGCCCCGACTTCGGGCCCGCCCAGGTAACCGCACTGCGATATGACGTCATGACTACCGGTTATGGTTACAATCATAAGTACCTGGGTCCGGGCATTGCGATCTCCTGGTCGTTCATTGGCGGCACCTGGGTCCAGGCAATCGATCCCAGCAAGCCAGTCTGCTATCGATTTGCGGATGTCAAGCAATCGACTCAAACGGTGGTCTTCGCTGATAGTGCGCAGGCCCAATGCAACAATTGGCCGGCTTGTACCGACATCTCGTTTCGTGAAAACTTCTATCTAGATGCACCGAGTGCCGCGTACCCGAACGTCCATTTCCGACACAGCTTCACAGCCAACGTCGGGTACCTGGACGGGCACGTCGACACGGTCCAGCGAAGCTGGATTGATCCGGCGTTCGTATCCACGGCCCAGCGTGATTTCATGTACAACAAAGGTCTCGGCCAAATCGGCACGGACGATTCGCAGTTTGATCGTGAGTAATACATGACGCCAAGCATCCCGGCTGCTGCGAGCAGCCGGGATGCTGATCCTCCATACTGCAGGTGACCAACCGATGAGAAACCTTTTGATTGCGCTGTTTGCCCTGATCGCATTAGCGACGGGGGGCTGGACTGTCTATCGACAGGTACAGGCACCACCGACCTCGGTGACCATCGGCGAAGAACCCGAAGAGATCACCTACGTCTGCACGGAAACTGGGGACGTAAGCCGAGGGGAATGGCAACCGACTCCAGCCCTCAATTCGAGGACGGGTCGCAAGACTCTTATGCAGGGTCTGTATTGTTCCCAGTGCCGCAAGTGGTACCCCGCCCCGCCACCCGAGATGGTGAACCAGCAACCGCGCGGTCCTGCTTGTCCCAAAGACGGTTCTGCCCTGACTGTCGAAGAACCCGTCGACGAATAATCGAGTGGAGCTCAATCATGCTGCTGCGAAACTTTTGGACTGCTGGCTGCTGCCTCGTCTTGCTGGCTGCTGAACCCGCTGCCAAAGACGATGGTCCTGATCCGTTTGTCGATCGCGTGGTCGAATTCAAGCAGGGGAACGGCGGCGGCTTCAACTCCGATCAACTGCCCGACATCGTTCTTGGCTGTCCGCATGGCGGCGGAGAGTTGCTCGGCAGCAGTCACGTACTGTCGCTGGGGCATGAAGGTAGCATCACTCTCGAATTTGTCGACAACGAAGTCATCGACCGCGAGGGAGTGGATTTGCTGATCTTCGAGAACTCGATCAAGCCGGCGCCGAATACAGGTGCCGTCAATCCAGGTTACGATCTGGCTAAGGTCGAAGTCAGCGAAGATGGAGTCAAATGGAAGACCTTCCCCTTCGACACAGCAAGTCGGAAGGGCTGTGCGGGGTACTCGCCTGTGTATAGCAACCCCGAGACCGATGAAGGGAAAGAGATCAGTCCGACCGACCCGAAAAAGGCGGGGGGCGAAGCGTTTGACCTGGCGGAAGTCGAACTGAAAGTGGTGCGATTTGTGCGGATCACGGATCTCGGGCTGAGCACCCTCGGCGGCAAAACGACCAAGGGATTCGATTTGGACGCCGTCGCAGCCGTGCATTCGCAGGCACGGGTTGTTAAAAAGTAGCTCGCAAGGAGCAGCCCGGCTGCTCCGCAGCAGCCGGGCTGCTAGCGTGGTGCCTCAGAGGTTTTGTTAGCGTTTACAACAAGGAATGACGCGGTGCGATCTACGAATAAGAATCTGATGGTGCTCGGGTTGCTGGCCTTTGGAATTGGCATGCGAGTCCTGCCGTACGTGCTGGCGAATCTCGGGCTGGTTTCGCTAACCGATCGCTCCACTTACATCTGGAATGTCTCACCCGTACCGGCGATGTGCCTGCTCGGAGGGGCCTACCTGTCCGCCCGCTGGCTCGGATTCGCCGTGGGTTTCGCCGCATACATGCTCAGTGACTTGTTGATCGGCTGGATCAGCGGTTACCCCGCGTTTACTTACTACAGCACTCTCCCGTTCGTCTATGCGGGAATCATCCTGCATGGCGTGGTTGGATTGACGCTCCGCAATCGGCCCAGCTTGGCCAGGGTCGGTCTGACCGCCGTGGCCAGTGAACTGATATTCTTTCTGCTGACAAACTTTGGTGAGTGGGCGATAGGCGACATGAATTATGTGAAGACTCCGACGGGGCTGTTGACCTGTTACGTGGCCGCGCTGCCGTTCCTGTACCGCTCGCTGTACGGCACATTGATTTATTCGGCGGTCTTCTTTGAGTTGGCGATTGTCTGGGAACGACGGTTTGGCCACGACCAATTGGCACTGGCCCCGGTCCCCGATTCAGACGACCGCTTGTAGCACACGCGGCAGCAGCCCGGCTGCTCCTAGCAGCCGGGCTACTTTTCTAAATTCGGCGTGCAATACGGATTTGGCAGGCACTCTATACTTCCCATGCCCTCCCCGCGAGTCGTTTCCCTGCTGTCCAGTGCGACGGAAATCGTCTGCGGCCTGGGTTGCGAATCGCTGCTGGTGGGGCGTTCTCATGAGTGCGATCACCCCCACTCTATCATTGGGTTGCCCCAGTGTTCTCGGCCTCGGATCGATATTACCGGTAGCAGCCGCGACATCGATCAACGAGTCAAATCGTCCGCCAGCCAGGGCCTGTCGCTGTACGATGTCGACGGCGAACGACTGCAAGAATTGCGGCCGGATGTCATCCTGACTCAAACGCAATGCGAAGTCTGTGCGGTCAGCTTGAAAGACGTGGAAGCGGCTGTGTGCCACCTGCTGGACTCGCCGGCCAGTATTGTTTCGCTCCACCCGAATTCTCTGGCGGACCTGTGGCGAGATATTCGGCTAGTCGCGAAAGAACTCAACGTTGTCGATCAGGGTGAGACTCTGATCGACCGGCTGGAAACCCGATTGCAGCGTCTGCGGCTTGAGTCCAGCGCCGTTGAATATCGGCCCCGAGTCGCCTGTCTGGAGTGGCTGGATCCACTGATGGCCGCGGGTAACTGGGTCCCTGAACTGGTGGAAATTGCGGGTGGCCTCAATCTGTTGGGTCGCGCTGGAGAACACTCGCCGTGGATGGATTGGGACGACCTGATCGCCGCTCGGCCTGATGTGATTGTCGTTCTGCCGTGTGGCTGGGGGATTTCGAAAGCGCAGGAGGAATTGCTGCCGCTGACCCGTCATCCGGCTTGGAATGCGTTGCCTGCGGTGCAAACCGGCCGAGTCTATGTCACCGATGGAAATCAGTATTTCAATCGCCCCGGCCCGCGCCTGGTCGAATCCGCCGAGATCCTGGCCGAGATGTTTCATCCCGAGCAGTTTGATTTCGGACATCGGGCGAATGGAGCGTGGGTTTGTTGACAGGCAGCCCACTCACCGACAAAATCGCGGGCAGGATTGGGTCGACTGCCCCAAGTGTTTCGCGACCGCTGTTCGCGTCAGTTCATACGCCTTGAAAGTCAGAAGGATCAACCATGAGTGGCCCCATCGTGCGGACCGGGACGAACCCGAAATTCTGGGAAGGTTGGGACAAGGTGTTTAACAAGGGGGCCAGTTCGGCAGCCAAGAAGACGGCGACTACCGAATCTGCCAAGGCCCCAGCGAAGAAGACAGCCAAAAAGGCCGCCAAGAAAGCTACGAAGAAGAAGGCGTGATTACCTTGAAGCGTCACGCTGCGCCGACGTAGCAGCCCGGCTGTTTCGGAACAGCCGGGCTGCTTGGCGTTTGTATAGAGTCAGGGAACTTTTTGAACTCTGGACTTTCATCTTGGATTTTGGCATGGGTACAATCCCCGTCATGGAGGGGAAATCATGCTGAGCCCGCAAGCATTGGAAGCGTATCTACACATGACACCCAGTGAGCGTCTCTCGCTCACTCTGCAATCGATGAGTGTGTCGCTGCCTCATTTGCACGTCGGTTCGCCTGAAGTGGTCGACCGTCGCCTGGAATTAATCCGGCGCGAGAACGAGGCCCTCGAACGAGCCCATGATGTTCTTGCTGCGGCCAAGCGTCCTGTGTAGGTCAGCGACTCAGTCGGACGCTTACTTCTCACCGCAACGTAACTCTGTGATCTGCTTGGCGGCGTCTCGCAGATTCAGTTTGCCATTGATTTTCACCTTGCCATCGACCAGTTTGAATTCGAGAGTTGACGCGACTTTTGCCGCAATCTTGGTCCAGCGTTTCAGCTTCTGCAGCGCGCTCAGTTCGACTTCGCCCGTGGTGCACATGTCATCCGAACCGGGTCGGCGATCAAACCCGTTCGAGTGCAGCCGAAAGCTCGGCTCGCGAATCGTGAAGTCGAGCGGCTGCCCGAATCCATCCACGACCGGACCAGGCAGATCGATTCCGATGTCGCGAAACAACAGGTGACCATCGCGGACGGGGGGCATCTGCTGCATCTCTTTAAATTGCAGAATCACGGCATCGCGAGTCGTCACCAGGATCTCTGCCGTTCGGGCTTCTCCAGGCAGCACCAGCCAGGTGATCAAGCCCCACAGCGACACGGCACCCAGAAATGTTCCGACCACGGTGCCCCACAGCAACGGATGCCGGGTTCTTGCGAGCCAGCGGTAGTACGTGTCGAACATCCGCGAGCCAAAACGAGCCACCTTGGCACCGTGAAGGGCCCCATCGACGAGAGACTCTGGATCAACCGTGTTAGCCGGAATGCCGCCGCCCAATGGAGCGATCACTGCCGCGAAGATCGACAACAAGAACAACGTCAACCCGACAAAGGGGAGCGCGATTCCCACGATGATCAACAAGAACGGGAAGAACGCAAATGTGAACAACGATAAGCTGGCAGCATACATCACCATCGAAAGTGATGTCGTCCACCCCGCGATGAATATTGCCGCGAATGAGATGAACGTCGCCAACAGAAATTTGATAACCGTGCTCATGAATGGCCCCTGCGTGTCATGCAATGGAATACCATTTCAAGGCAATCCGGTTTCACAGATTTCTCATTCTCAATCCAAATCCGCCCGGCACCAGCGGCGGTAAGCCAGAGCGATTGTGGCCACGCTCACCGCGGCCAGGACCGACGCGATTGCGATATTCAATTCGAGGCCAATACTGCCGCCAATCCAAAGGAACCAGATCGCCATCGCCAGGAACGGGCATAATGCACACAAGATGCTGACCACCATTCCTCGTCTCAAGAGTTTCAAGAGCCAGATTCCCATCATGCCATACGTGAAAAGTTGGCCTACCCCTGTACCCAAAATGAACAGGAGTATGTTTTCGACTTGCAGCAGTTCCGGCGCCCAGAGGGCCGCGCCTATTCCCATCAGCAGCAGGCCCCCGAGCCAGCATTCGGTCATATCCCACAGGAGCGCCAGGCCGAGCTCTCGAACGAATTCCTGTCGCGTTCGCGGCCGCAAAGATTCATAACCCAGACGATGCAGGCGTGTGGACCAGAGGAGCCAGATGTTGAAGGGATTCGTCATGAGCATCAATGACATGATCACCACAAACTCCCTGGCTGGATTTTTCGCCCCCAGCAATGGCGCGATATACACCGATCCCGCGATAAAAATGAATGAGATCAAAAACTGCTGCCCAACGGACGCCGAGGCACGCAGCTGAGTGGTCCCCAGCCGCCATAGCTGTAACCGTTGCCAGAGGCTTCGCTCGCTGTACCCGGCGAGATTGTCGACTTGCTTCAGGTTGTTAAACGGGACTTTCTGCGGGTCGAAGTTCTGAAGACTGGCTCGCTGATCGGCCGGCAAAGCAGCGAGATAGTCAACCCTCGTCTCTACCGGCCCCCGCCCGCGAAACAAATCGCCCCACATGCGAGCTGTCGCATACTCAAACGTCTCTTCCTTCAATGTCAGCATCCGCGAGGCCAACGCCCAGAGTGCCAGTAGACTCATGAATGCGATGACCGCAGAAGCAGCGGGGTAAGTCCCCGCGAGGAAAGCGGCAAGCAAGGGGAAGGATGACGAGGACGCAAACACAAAGACCAAAAAAGGGATCACCACGACCGGTTGCTGCAGCGTCCACAATCCCGCCGCCAGGCAAGTCAGGAAGATCACGGCAACACTCGTCGGTGCAATGTCGCTGGTTCCCACAAACTCCATCGAGAACATCGGGATCGCCAGGAAAAACAAGGCGATGAGAGCTGCGACCACGAGATGCTTCTGGCGATAACGGGGCAGTACGGACGCCCACGGGTGAGCGATGTTGTCTCTGAGCAGCACGCCTAACAGAAAAGCATTGAAGTACGCAAACATTGCCATGTACGATTTCCTCGAAAGGACACCGCCCAGGATGGCACTTTGATTGCGCCCGACCTCTTCACCGGCTACTGAATAAGTCACGAGGCACAGGAGCATGAAGCACCACTCCGCCGCTGTTGTTCCGCGCAGGTAGGCTCTGGCGATCCGCAGGTAATCAACCATGATGCAGCTCCAGGAAAATGTCCTCGAGATTGAGATCCTGCACCGCCACGGATGCCGACCACTGTTGGGCGATTCGTTCGGGTAAATCCGCAGTGAAGTCCTGCACGCTCACCACCGCTTCGTTGCCGGTCACCTTTGCGTGCAACATGCCGGGCACGCCGAACGAATCGGTCGGCAAGGGCGCGGCCGCCTGCACATGCAGCCGCTTCACGCTGTCCTTCAGCGCATCCAGCTCTCCGCTGTAGACGATCTGGCCGTCCTTGAGGACCGCGACGCGGTCGGCGACGCGCTCCAGGTCCGAGGTGATATGCGTGGAGAACAGCACCGTCCGCTCACCCACCATGGCGAGCAGCGTTTCGAGAAACTGCCGCCGCGCCACGGGATCCAGACTGGCGGCAGGCTCGTCGAGGACCAGCAGCTCTGGCTCATGACCGAGGGCCAGGATGATGGCCAGCTTTTGCGTCTGGCCCACTGACAATGGCCCGACTCGGTCTTCTGGCTTCAGCTCCCATTCGCGCAGCAGCTGTTCGACAAGGGCCTTGTTCCACTTGGGATAGAAAGCACCGGTGTAGGCGGCGATCTGCCGGATGTTCATCCAGGGAAAGAGGTCGGGTTTCTGCGGCACATAGCCGAGCCGCTCCTTGCCCGCGGCGCTCAGTTCCCAGGCGGGCTCGCCCAAGATGCGGACGTCGCCACACTGAGGACGTTGCAGCCCCAAAGCGCATTTGAGCAACGTCGTCTTGCCGCCGCCGTTCTTGCCCACGAGGCCCAGGACCGAGCCTGCCGTCAAACTCAGATCGACTTCTTTCAGCACAGATTTGCGACCGAAGCTCTTCGAAACTCCGCGCAGGTCGAGCATCGTTTCACTCATTGCCGCGTTCCTTTAATAGAGGGTCGAGTGCCGCCAGCACTTGTTCCCGAGTCAGGGCCAACTGATACGCCTGGGTGGCCACCTGCTCCAACAACGGCCGCAGCTCATTCTGCCGCTCCTTGACCGTACCTCTTGGCGCTTTGTGGTTGACGCGCATCCCATGCCCACGCACGCGCTCGACGACCCCGTCGTGCTCCAGCAGCGAATAGGCCTTGGACACGGTCATCTGGTTGACATGCAAGTCCTGGGCGACCTGCCGCACGGAGGGGAGCAGATCCCCTTCCGTCAACCGCCCGCTGGCGATGAGCGCGCAGACCTGGTCCATCAACTGCCGATAGATCGGCACGCCGGAGGAAGGGTTCACCTGGAAGTAAGAGGGGCTGACTTGCATATGTGTATTAGTACCATAATACACATATGCAAGTCAAGTACGTGGTTTGGTTTTTTGATTGGCGCCATGAGATGGCAACCCGATGCGTAAGTTTTGAAGTTGCGCTGTTTTGGAGCAGGCGATGATTTCAGCCCCGGTAGGGGCGGCATTTAATAGCCTGGGGCGTCAGCCCCAGGTGGAATACAAAAGGTGGGCAAAGCCCCAGAAGAGGCGACACAAATGTGAGAACGGTGCCGCCCCTGCCGGGGCTCAAACGTCGATATTCCACCGATTCCTGGGGCTAACGCCCCAGGCTATTTCATATCGCCCCTGCCGGGGCTAAGAACTCTAAAGCATCGCGCATCACAATAGCGCAACTTCAAAATCCGCAAGCGAGGCGCGGTCCTGATCTGGTCGGCCTCGGGAACTTGAGAATGTTGAAAAGTATTTCGTCAGCATGTCGATTCGCACGGCCTACGTTCGTCCAAGATATAGAGGCAGGGAGAGTCCAGGCGGCTTTCCAAATCGCGAACCGTTCAACAAAATGACCTCACGCCTATAACTAGATCAATCCATGGCCGCCGAGGAGCGATCGTCGACTCCGGCCTCGGGTGGCTCAAATCGATGGAGAAGTGACATGACCAAGCCCGCAAAGAACACAATCTGTCTGTGGTATGATGGCGACGCCGAGGAGGCGGCGCGGTTTTACGCCAAGACGTTTCCTGATTCGACCGTCGGCGCGGTGCACCGCGCACCGGGAGACTTCCCTTCGGGGAAGAAAGGGGATGTGTTGACGGTTGAGTTTACCGTGATGGGCATTCCCTGCCTCGGGATCAACGGCGGACCCGGGGTCGAGCACAACTGGGCATTCTCGTTTCAGGTCGCAACTGCGGATCAGGCCGAAACGGATCGCTACTGGAACGCGATCGTCGGCAACGGAGGCAAAGAGAGTGCCTGCGGCTGGTGCGAGGACAAATGGGGATTGTCCTGGCAGATTACGCCAATCGCCCTGACAGAAGCGACCACCGATCCCGACGCTACTGCCGCCAAGCGCGCTTTTGATGCGATGATGACCATGAAAAAGATCGACATCGCGGCCATCGAGGCGGCGCGCCGCGGTTGAGGGAATGACAACTCAAAGTCAACTATGAAGACGACGAGGCAGGCCAACAGAGGATCCGACCAAGGGGTTTAAGTTCGGGGGTTGGACGGAAATGGAAAGGGGACATTCTACTTTTTCGTGGAGTGTCCCCTTTGATTGCACGACAAGCCCCCTGGTGATCTTTTATCGCCGGCGTCCGAGGCTGGAAAACGGCCCTGCGGACTGATTTTGTCGGCGAATCGGAAGACGCAAAATTGGCGTCGGCCAAGGCGATATTGTCCGTTCACACGGTCCCCGGCCGACATCGTCATTTATCTTGGGATACGATGTCGCTAACTTGCTCGGCCGAGTAAGAGATAATAGGGCGAATCTCGACTTCGGAATCAGCGGTCAACGGACCGCGCTTGACCCAGGCAATGGCCTCTTCCATCGATTTCACTTCCCAAATCATGTAGCCGGCAATCAATTCCTTGGTTTCGGCAAACGGACCGTCCGTCACGATACGGTCGTCTCCAGAGCAGTGAACTCGAACGGCCGCTGAACTTGGCTGCAGGCCTGCCCCGTCGACCACGATTCCTGACTTCATCAGTTCCTCATTGTATTTGGCCATCTCCTCCCACGCTTGCGCGGTCGGCATCACGCCAGCCTCGGTATCCTTAGTGGCCTTGCCGAACACCATAACTCTCATGTTTTGCCCTCACTTGTGTGAAAGATGGCTCCCCGTTGGAACTTGCTCAGCAATGACATTTGCCAAGCGCTCACACCATCGTCGAACGAACCTTGACGAAATCGACACCCATCTCGGAATTTCTCAAAAAAACTGGCAAATGAGTCAATTTCTGGATCCGTGTCGCCAGAGGCCCCAGAAAGCTACCCGGAAATTGAGAATTGAAAAAGGCATGGATGTACGACGAAATTCGGGCATCTTGCGGCAGCAGTTCGATGAGCGGGGACGCAAACACAGGATTCAACTTGACAATCGGCTGAGCACATATTATTTTACCATCTAGTTAATTAACTATTCGGTGAATAACGATGACCGAGCCGCTAAGCATTCCATTGGCTGCAATTGCCGATCCGCCGCGGCGGGCGATTCTGACTCGCCTTTGCAAACGCAACGCGGCCGTAAAAGAGTTGGCTAAACCCACTTCATCCCCACGCAAGAAAAGGAGCCGCTAAATGCCCGCCGATCCTCAAATGTCGCAGGCCAATCTTGATCACCCCGTAGAGATCATCATCTGCCGGACTTTTGCCGCGCCGCGAGAGTTGGTGTGGCTGGCGTGGACTGATCCCAATCACGTCGGTCGCTGGTGGGGACCAGCAGGTTTCACCACCACAACGCATTCGATGGATTTCCGACCGGGCGGGTCATGGCGTTACACGATGCACGGCCCCGATGGTCGTGATTATGGAAATCGCGTCGTATACCTCGAAATTGATAAGCCTTCGCGGCTCATCTATACGCTCGGCGGCGAAGGCAGTGATGAATCCGTCAGCTTTCGGACTGAGGTTTGCTTTGACTGCGTCGGCGAGAACGGCAGTGGTACGAAAGTCACAATGCGGTCGATCTTCCCGACTGCGGAAGCACGTGACTTCGTCATCCATGATCATGGAGCGGTGGAAGGCGGCAAGCAACACTTGGCAAATCTGGAGGACTACCTCGCGAGCATGTCGGCTGGCGATGACCAGGAACCTCCTTTCACAATCAGCCACCACTTCAATGCGTCGCGAGAGAAGGTCTGGGAGGCCTGGACAGAGCAAGAGCATCTGCTGAAGTGGTTTGGTCCAAAGGGATCGACAATGCTGCACGCCACTGTGGACCTACGCGTCGGCGGCAAGTTCCACTACTGCATGAGTCATCCGAATGGCATGGAGATGTGGGGCCGCTGGGTCTTTCAAACCATCAATCAGCCCGACAAGCTTGAGTTCATCAGCAGCTTCTCGAACGCCAGCGGCGAGATTACCCCGGCACCGTTTCAGGGACTCGACGACTTCCCGCCGGAGACGTGGACCACCGTGACGCTCGTTGAACACGCAGGCAAAAGCAGAGGAACACTCGTCACCATCGAAGCCCGACCGTTCAACGGCACCAAGGTCCAACGCGACTTCTTCACCGCTTTCCACAGCTCCATGCGTCAGGGTTGGACGGGCACGATGCAGCAACTCTCAGAGTTTCTCGGCGACTGATTGTCCGTTTGGATCTCACCCGAATCGAGACAAAAAAACGGGCTGAATTGAACCCAAGAGTTCAGTTCGTCCCGTCAATGTCGGGCCGACAAGACGCCTATTGACCTTCTTGTCTCTAAGGTCGAGAGATTCACGGCGGCAATTCGTGTTTCCCCCCAATCCCGACTTCAAGTCGCTTCGATGAGGGGATTCCGTCTCTGGGCGAATAGCATGTCGAAACTGTTTGACATTATTTAGCATAAATGCTAAATAACATTTGTGTCGAAACAAAAATCACCAAAGCAGCCTGACGTCTACGAGGCGGTGTTCATGGCCCTGGCTCACCCCGCGCGCCGCCAGATTCTGATGACGGTCTACTTCCAGGGGGGGAGAATGACAGCCGGTGAGATCGCCGATTTGTTCCAGCAAGCCTGGCCAACGACGACGAGGCACCTTCAAGTTCTGGAATCGGCCGGACTGCTCCGCCACGAACGTCAAGGTCGCACGCGGCAATACTCGATCGACGTACGCCGTTTGGAACTCGTGCGCGATTGGCTCGCATGGTTCACAAACCCCTCAGGTGAAGTCAAAGGAGACGAACATGCCAAAACCTGATGCAGGTGAGATGCCGAACGCCCCCAAGCCGGATGATGTACCGGCCCTGTTTCGCATCAACATCGAGGTAGGGAACTTGAGCGAAGCCGTGCAATTCTACGGTCGATTGTTTGGGTTTGCGGGGCGTTTGCAAGCAGGGGCGCGGTGCTACTTTACCTGCGGCCCTGTCACTCTTCAGGTCGTTGACGTCTCGTCCGTCCGGAAACCACATCCCGCAGCCAAGTCGCTCTATTTCTTCGTGAACGATCTCGACGCCGTGTTCCAACGCGCCCAATCGTTAAATTGCCTGTCCTCCGAGGACGTCCACGGCGAACCCGGCGGCAAGATCAGCGTGCGCCCGTGGGGAGAACGCTCCTTCTACGCCGAGGATCCGTGGCACAACCCCTTATGTTTTGTCGAAGCAGGCACCGGTTATCCGGGCTAAACGACGATCGGCCACATAAATAGAAAGCCCTCCGACGTTCACGCCGAAGGGCTTCTTGTCCAGTCAAGTCGGGATGACAGGATTTGAACCTGCGACTTCCTGGTCCCAAACCAGGCGCTCTAGCCAAGCTGAGCTACATCCCGCTATGCAATCAGACTGAGGAAGGACAGCATAGGTTCGCGCGCTGAGGGAGTCAACCGTGACTCCCACGTATGGCTCCCACCTGATTTGACTCGTTCATTCGGGGCACATCAAGACGCCTTGCGAAGGTGGGTTAGGATCATTCCGAACTCGTCGTTCGAGTTGAAGTGGATGACCACTTTGCCCGAATTCTTACCGGACATTTTGATTTCCACCTTCATGCCAAGGAGGTCTCGGACCAGTTCCTGCAACTGCTGCACCTGATTTGGACTCGCCAATTCCGGCTTTACTGCGGGGGTCCGTTCGTCTGTTTTCTTGAAGGGAACAACCTGCTTCTCTTCAATCTGCTGCTTGACCGCGGCCTCGGTCGATCGGACGGAGAGGCTTTCGGACTGGATCCGCTGGCACATGGCGATCTGATCGGATTCCTCTTCCAGCGGCAACAGCGAGCGGCCATGCCCCGCACTGATCTTGCCGGCTCGCAGTGCTTCTTTGACAAACGGTGGAAGCTCGAGCAGCCGAAGCGAGTTCGCGACGGTCGACCGGTCCTTGCCCATCTTCTTGGCGAGCTCTTCGACCGAGCAGCCAAACTGTTCGAGGTACGTCTGAAACGCCTGGGCCTTTTCCAGCTCGTTCAGATCTTCCCGCTGCAAGTTCTCAATGATGGCGACTTCTGACATCACCTTGTCTTCCAGCTTCATGACTCTGCACGGGACCGTCTTCAGCCCGGCGTCCCGGGACGCCAGCCAGCGACGTTCCCCGGCGATGATCTGGTAGCCGTTGCCTGTTTCTCGAACCAGCAACGGTTGCAGCACTCCATGCTGAGCCACGCTTTCGGTGAGCTCATTGAGGGCCTGTAGATCGAAATCCTTTCGCGGCTGGAAGGGATTCCGGTGGAGGGCGTTGATATCCAGATGGAGCATTTCGGACTGACTGGATACGGCGGCCGGTTCCTGACCGGGCTGGTCTCCCGCCTGGCCGAGAAGGGAATTCAGGCCTCGGCCGAGTCGCCGGCGCGAGGCAAACAAGCCATCATTCGGCGTCGCAGAATCGGCTGCGGGCGTGTCAGTAGACTGAGGAGGGGTTTGGTTATCCATCGTAGTGGTACCTGGGGAGTGAGTGAGAATTCGCGGAACGCGAGGCGAGCAATCTGAAGGGACCGGGATTGTAACAAACGATCCTTCCAGCTCAAGAGGGATTTGGCCGTTTCACGTGAAACAAGTAGCCCTCTCGCTCTGCGAGAGGAAATGCCGGATGCGGGTGAAACCTGACTGGTTTGGAAAAGTTGACCGTGATCGTGTGCTCGGCAGACGCTTGGCTGATCCTCTTGCGGAGCAAGAGGGCTACCTGTTTCACGTGAAACCGCTAAATCCAAATCTCAGATTTCAAATCATCAGGTTTGAGATCGAACGACGCTGCACACCTAGACCGAGAGCGGGTGGAGGAGCGTTCGGCATCCTATTTCTGTAGTTGAGAGTATTTTTCACAACCGAGAAACAGAGGGACACCGAGAAGAACAGAGTCATCCTCTCTGCGTTCCTCTGATTCTCGGTGGTGAGATGTCTGCCGCATTTCACAGTGGACTTCGGATTTGACTCTCAGACACATGAGATACCAGCGATCCAATACGGCCGCAATTTGATTCTGTTTCACGTGAAACATTCGCCCTCCCGCCCTGCGAGAGGAAGTGCATGATGCGGATGAAACCTGAATGGCTTGGAAAGGCTGAACGTGATTGCGTGCTCGGCAGACGCTTGGCTGATCCTCTTGCGGAGCAAGAGGGCTACCTTCTTGCGGCTGTTTCACGTGAAACGGTCTCAGCGTGGCAAGACCTCGAAGAGTTCGATCGAGGTCGCCTCGGCGCGGTTCGTTCCGAGGTTGTGTGGTTCGCAGTCGGGCCGGTCGAGGGCGACCAGTGCGCCGAGATGGATTGGCCAACTCCCCACCTGCTTCAATTGAGACGATGCCTGTTTGAACCGTTCGAGGAATGCCGGATCGGATTTGGCGTGAGGTCCAACTGCCAGATACACCTTCGCGTCCTGCCGCGAGTATTGAGTCTCCATGAACTTCAGAGTGCCGATCGGGCCGACGGTCGTCAAACCGTTGATTCGCAACTGAAACAGGAGTGCCGGCTCCCCGTAGACATATACGGTCGCCGGGACGGGGCCGTCAGCTGCAGTACTGCCGTCGTTGATCGCGGTTGCAATCTGGCGGGTCATTGCCGAGTAGAACGTGTGATCCGCAATCGGCAACGGTTCCATTCGAAACCTGCCGCTCCAAACGGGCCGGCCACCGACAAGTGCCGCCATGATCACCAATGCGATCACGTTGCGTTTGGCGTGTCGTGCACTGCGCTGATTCAACATTACTGCTGATGGAACTGAAGATGTCGAGTTCCAAGCCAGTTGGAATGCGAGACCCAGCCCGAGCATGGCCGCCAATAACCACGGCAAGGTTAATCTGAAATAAGGGTGATAGAGCGGGGTAACGACCAGCAGACTGCAAAACCAGGCCAGCAGCAGCCAATGTCCGAGGTCGTCTCGCGATCGAAGTTGAGTGGCTCCAAATGGCTGGCGAGGAAAACACCACCAGACCATCAGAGACTGAATTGTCAAAATGATGAAGCCAGCAACAGGACTGAGCAGTCCCCAGACCATCCATGCGGAACCCAGCATCTGAGTCAGTACGCGAAATAAGACCAGATGGCCCAGTTCGGGATCGAGCGAGTCGCTGGGAGATTCTGCAGCAGTCGGCACAGGATTCGATTTCATCCGATGTGCAGCCAGTAGATAAATTACGACATAGCTCCCCAATAGCGCTACCAGCGAGAGCCTTCCCGCCAGAGCGGTCAGTTGTTCCGACTGCCGCGCGAGACTCGGTAGCCAACCTGAAATGCCCGCCACGTACTGGCGATGGTTGGCCATCACGCTGGTGTAGCCTCCCTTGGATTGCAGGGCCCACAGCCAGGGGGACCAGACGATGAACGCGGCGACTCCGGCAATGAGGCAACTCTTCAACGCCCTGCGTGTTTGAGGCCAAATGCCTCGGCAAAAAGTTCCTCGTGCGATGACCGCTGCGATGGTGATGGCGAGCGGCATCCAGCCGTTGTACTTGGTGTACCATGCCATCCCGACCAGATACCCAGCTAGCAGGCTGTGCGACCACCGCCCCGAATCACACGCTCGGCGCAGGGCGAGTAACGCGGCCAACCACCACATTCCGAGCAACGCATCAGTCAGGGCTGAGCGACTGAGGAGAATGTGAACTTCACTGGCAGCACACAGGGCAGCCGCCGTCAGCCCCGCCACGGACCCGGACCAGGATCGGCCCAACCACCAGAGCAAGATGACAGTCACCGTTCCCGCGAGCTGGCTGGGCCACATCGCTGCGGCATTAGACGGGCCCAAGAAGACGAAGCCCCATTCGATCAGGGCCGGTAGCATCGGCGGGGCGTACAAGTGCTGCTCGGGATAAACGCCCCCCGGGCGGTCCCCGAAGAAGATGTTCGAGGCGTAGACCCCCTCGTCAAAGTGCTCGACGGCAAGGTAACTGGGGAGGCAGAATCGCAAGCCGGCCGCGAGCAGAACGATGCCTAGAATCACCCACCACTCCCACCGTTGGACCGGGTTGGTCTCGTTGATTTGGGGAGTTGGAACAGCGGACATTGAATCGTCTCGAAGGGCGGGGCCAAGTCACCAGGGAAGCGCAGCGACCTAGGCTCCCCCCCTTTATAAGGGGGGGCTCGGGGGGGTACGAACGTCTGTCAGCCGGCCAGGCATTTGTGCTTCCGTAATCCCTTAGGGTGTATTCAAGACTTCTTCAGACGCTACCAAATGGCAACCGTCCTGGTTCATCGTACCCCCCCTGCCCCCCCTTATAAAGGGGGGGAGCCTACGTCGCTCCGCTCCCTTATTGGATTCTTCGCTCTCCAACCCCTAAAATCAGGGTGGGCTTGCCATTGCAGCGGTCTGATGTGCCCGCTGTCACGTTCACTGGCAATCCATCCGTGACTTATTTTCCGCAGAGGAATCGCCTGACGATCATGAGCAATCCAGACAAGATGTACGACGAAGCGGTAAAGTTGAAGGAACAAAACGATCTCGAAGGCGCGGTCGCGAAATTGAAGGAAGTCATTCAAATCGCACCGGATCACTCGCTGACACATTCGGCCCTGGCTGTCTATTTGCAGAAACTGGGGCGGTTTGACGACGCCATTCAGCACGCGATTAAGGTGACAGAATTGGAGCCCAAGGATCCGTTCTCGTTTACTCAATTGAGTGTGATCTATGTCCGTTGCGGCAAGATTCAGGAAGCCGAAGACGCAAAGGCGAAAGCCCATGAACTGACCGGCGGGCATCATCATTGATCGATTTGGCTGTGGTCGACCAGCAGCCCGGCTGCTGCGAGCAGCCGGGCTGCTTCGACGTTAGAAAACTCTGCGAGTGTGCCTGATGCCTCAGCTTGCTCCCGTGGTTGCGGATTGGAAGTCTTTGCTTGCCGAATATCGCCGCCAGCGCGAAGAGATCGCACTCGGTGGCGGGGCAAAGGCCATCGAGCGACAGCATGAGAAGCAGCGGTTGACGGCTCGGGAACGGATTGCGGCGCTCATCGATCCCGGGACCAGCCTGTTCGAAACTGGCCACTGGGCGGCGTGGGGCATGTATGGCGAATGGGGTGGAGCACCTAGCGCAAGCGTGATTTGCGGCATTGGTCAGATCGCGGATCGCACCTGCATGATCGTGGCCAACGACGCCACGGTGAAGGCCGGGGCCTTCTTTCCGATGACCGTAAAAAAAGTCCTTCGTGCGCAACGGATCGCCTTTGAGAACCGATTGCCGCTGATTTATCTGGTCGATTCGTCCGGCGTGTTCCTCCCCTTGCAGGACGAAATCTTCCCTGATGAAGACGACTTCGGCCGGATCTTTCGCAACAACGCGGTGATCTCGGCGGCGGGTGTGCCGCAGATTGCGGCCATCATGGGGAACTGTGTTGCAGGTGGCGGCTATCTGCCTGTCTTGTGCGACAAGCTGCTGATGACAGAGGGCTCGGGGCTGTACCTGGCGGGACCCGCTTTGGTGAAGAGTGCCATCGGGCAGGAGGTTTCGCACGAGGACCTCGGCGGGGCTCGGATGCACGCAACCGTGAGTGGCACGATTGATTTTCGCGAACCGGACGACACGGCGTGCATTCACCGTTTGCAAGAGCTCATCCGGATGCTGCCGCCCGATTCGCTGGCAGGCTGTTATCAACCGGAACCCGCCGTCGAAGCAGCTCGCCCGGCGACTGACTTGGAACAACTGGTGTCGACCAATGCTCAACAGCAGTACGAGATCCGCGAGGTCTTGAATTGCCTGTTGGATGCGGGAAGCTTTCAGGAATACAAGCCGGAATATGGCCGGACGATGGTCTGTGGGTACGGGCGAATCGGCGGCTTTCGTGTCGGCATCGTGTCCAATCAACATCACCCGGAAAAGACCCCGAAAGCGGGCCTGCAGTTTGGCGGGGTGATCTATCACGACGGCGCGGATAAGGCGGCGCGATTCATTCTGGACTGCAATCAGTCGTGGTTGCCCGTGATCTTTCTGCAGGACGTAAACGGGTTCATGGTCGGCCGAGATTCGGAACAGGCAGGGATCATTCGTGCGGGAGCCAAACTGGTCAACGCGATCTCGAACAGTCGGGTACCGAAGCTGACCGTGATCCTGGGTGGCAGCTATGGCGCGGGGAATTATGCCCTGTGCGGGAAGGCGTTCGATCCGCGATTCATCGTGGCCTGGCCGACGGCGCGGTATGCAGTGATGGGTGCCCAGCAGGCGGCGGCGACACTGATGGACATTAACCTGGCTGCGTTAAAACGGACGGGGCGGACTCCTGAAGCCGATGAAATGGACGAGTTGAAACGCAAGGTCACGGCGAGCTACACCGAGCAAACTGACATCCGCCACGCTGCGGCTCGAGGTTGGGTGGATGAGATCATCGAACCGGCAGAGACTCGGAATGCGCTCCTGACGATGTTAAAAATCGTCACGCGAACGGCGGATGACCGGCCACTGCAGGTGGGTGTGATTCAGGTGTGAGCAGATGAAACAAAGGAAGCGGAGCGACCGCAACTCCCCCCCCCTTTATAAGGGGGGGCTCGGGGGGGTTACTCGCGTGCCTTGCGATCTTCAGTTGGGGTTCACTGAGACGCACGAACCTTTGTTGACGAGGTGTCCGAAATCAACCCGAATGACTAAGTAACCCCCCCTGCCCCCCCTTCGTAAGGGGGGGAGTTACGCCTCGCTTCGCTCGTCTGGAGATTCATCGAGTCCCAATCTCTTTGCGCGTACTCCAGCACTCGCTCATCCGGCCATTTCTCCAATGGTTCGTAGCGCGGATGCCGCGACTCCTTGTACGGGTCATTGTGCTTCGCGTTGTAGCAGCAGATCAGAGCCCAGCGAGGATTGGGACTCTTGTTCTGATCGGATCGATGCAGCAGATTGCTGTGGAAGAAGATGGCTGAGCCGGGTTCCATTTCGCAGTAAACCAGTTCGAGCCGCTCGCAGGCCGCGGCGACTCGTTCGGGGTCGGCGCCCGTTTGATCTCCGACTTTGCCGTGATCAATCCGGCCCAGCAAGTGTGACCCCTTCAGGACCTGCAGGCAACCGTTCTCCTGGGTGGCTCGGTCGACTGCAATCAGGCAACTGGCAAGGTCTGGGGACAGGCAACCATTGTTGTACCAGTAGCCATAATCCTGATGCCACGCCCACGCTCCGCCGGTATACGCGTCTTTCAGAATCATCTTGTGATGATAGTGGTAGACCTCATCGTTGAGGACTTGTTCGATCGGTTCAACAATCCGCCGCGACCGAACGATGGCACCGTAAACATCATCGGTGACCGAGTTCTCGACGACGAGTTTGATGGCCCCCCCTTCCCCATCACCTCGACTCGCCGCGGACTGCTGCATGTGGTGATCGGCCCGAGCGATATTGCGTAGCAAATCGATCTCGTCTGGTGAAAACAGTTGTTCGACGATGACGTAACCATCGCGCTGGAATGCTGCGATTTGGGCTTCTGAGAATCGGGTGTTTCGGGGCATGGTTGATTGAGTGCAGAGTGTTGGAAGGCGGAATGCTCGGTGGGTGCAGTTTAGTCGATTGGAAATAGGCCCTCAAAATAATTCGGGGAATTTTGTCAAGTAGGTGTGTACTTATTTTTGGTCAGTTGATATCTTTTAAGGTCGGTGGTCTGTTTTCGACCGAGTGCGGAATGATGTTTCAAGTAGAATCTCAGGGTTGCCTCTCTCGTCCTGTCCACCTGTAGGGCCGACACCGCGGCCACTTTCCCTAGGGGACCCGGAAAGCGAAGAAAAAGGGTCGTACGTTTCCAGTTTGTGGGAGATCGATGGTGGGTAAGAAGTTGTATGTGGGCAACCTCAGTTACAGTGTGAGCAGTTCTGAATTGCAGAAGCTGTTCGGGCAGTATGGGACCGTGGCCAGTGCTGAAGTCATTCAAGACCGTGAGACGGGCCGGAGCAAGGGCTTTGGTTTCGTCGAAATGGGAACCGATGCCGAAGCTCAGGCTGCAATCGCAGCGTTGCATGATCACGACCATGGTGGTCGTCCGTTGACGGTGAACGAGGCTCGTCCTCGTGAAGAACGTCCTCGTGGCGGCGGCGGTGGTGGTGGTGGTGGCTACGGCGGTGGTCGTGGCGGCGGAGGCGGCGGCTACGGCGGTGGTCGTGGCGGCGGAGGCGGCGGTTACGGCGGCGGTCGCTAATTCGCGACGCTCCTGATTGCACGATAACACACATCAAAAGGCCATGTCGCAAGACGTGGCCTTTTGTCATTGATGGGAGCGACTCCACATCAGCAATATCGGGTGGCACGCCCAGGAGGTACTCCTTTTGGTATCTACACTAGTCTAGAGTGTGGAAGAGGTGTTGGATAAAAAAACAAGTCTCCCCTCGCCCCGGTAATCCGGGGAGAGGGGTCGGGGGTGAGGGGCATCGAGCGTCTCTTGGTTTTCGCTGCGAGTTTCACAATTTCAGTTCAATTTGACCGTACTTAGATAGAGGGACTTATGGCCGCTCGAGCCCCCCTCACCCCCAGCCCCTCTCCCCCCGAGTACGGTGGGCGAGGGGAGCCAAATTCTGGGTTTTTCCAGGCGTCTAAGACGAAATTCCGACTTGCGTAGATACCAATGATATACTCCGGATGGGCGTGGCGAGCGTCCACTTGATCGCCGCGACCGCTCCGCGATCAACGACTATCCCCGAGCTCGACTCCACAACAGCAATGCGAGGGGCGGGCACAGAAGCCATAAGCCGGCTCGAAAATTCCAGGCCAGCAACTGCTCGACGAATAGCAGATACAGCACGATGTACAGAAACAGTCGTGACAGTTCGCCCGTTTCATTGCTCGCACGGGTCGTTTGACGATCCTGCTCGGCCCAGTCCGTCAAGTATCGAAACTCGGTCCCCGCCAGGAGATTTCGGTCGAAGTCTTCGCGTTCCAAACGAGTCAGATTGCTTTCTCGGGGATCGACATTGACGACGAAGTTTTCTCGTCGATTCAGCGGCGGTCCCAGCTGCAGAATATATGTGCCGCTCTTGTCTGTACGATCGTAGTGGAAATCGGTCAGATTGGCGTTGGGGGTGCTTCGAGCCGGTTCGCTCTCACCGTCGGGTCGTGAGATCACCCCGGTCACGTCGGCCCCTCGAGTCTGCAGCGTGCGTTGCCAGGCTTCCCCAACAAGCAGCTTCTGTCCACCTGTGTCGCTGGAAACGGTGTAGAAGACGATTTCCTGCATCAATGGCAGGAAGCTCGGCCAGATGGCCCAATTGCCCCACGACTGGTCGAGCGGCGTGGTAATCAACAACGATTTTCCCGCTCCGACTCGACTTTCAATGATGGCCGGGTCTCCGGAATTGAATCCCATGACGACTCGACCGGGATTGCGGGCCGCCAACTTGGTTTGAAAATATTCGAATGTTTGGGTCCGTTCCAGACCGGCGTCAGGATTGCCTTGAAAGACCTTGACGATCGGGTGCTGAAACTCCAGCGGATCGAACTCGAATATTTGTTTCTGGTCCTTCGCATTGCCGCGACGCTCTCCGATTTCGGCGGGAAGAATCCCCTGGCCCCCTTTAAACAGCACGCGATTGTAGCTGGCGGTGTCAACTCGATCCCCCAGGCACCACACCACACCACCGCCGGACTTCAAATAGTTTTCCAGCAACTGAGCTTCAGCACTGTCGAGGGCACTGACGTTGCAGAGGAAAACACAGTCGAACTGGCTGAGATCAAAACCTCGTAGTTCACCGTATTTGATAACCTGTGGATGAATCAACGCTTGACCGGTGGACTCGGTAGATGAGGGGGCGAGGGCCAGTTGCAGATGGAATGTCGCCGTGTCCCGCAGTCGCCCTGCAAGTTTGCCATTCACACAGAGGACTCGTATTTGATCCTTCACCCGAATTGAGAGTTGACGCTGGTCATCGACGGGCAACCCATCACGCGTCAAACGGGCTTGAACGAGGTGCTCGCCGCCGGTAGCAAAGGTGTAGGCAAAATCTTCAGAAACTTCGGTGAATGGCTGCAGGCTAAGCTGCCGCGAAGCTTGAAGTTTCCCATCCACGAAGAATTCGATCTGGGTATCTTCCAGCATGCGTGAGAAGGTGGTCGCAGAGATTTTAAAGCGGGCCGGCTGACGGATCGCGTGAAAATCTTCCTGAGCCCGCAGGTCAGTGACGGCGTGATTGTCCTGTCCGCCCTGCCCGACATCGATCAAAACCAGCCGCGCGGCGGCACCGATCTTCTTCAACAGACCGCGGATCTCAACAGGTTTCCCGCTCGCATCCGGCTGCCAGCACGACTGCTGAAAGTCGGAGATGACCAGGACCTCTTTCTGAGGAATCTCTGGAAGTCCCTGTAGGAGTTTGTCGATTTCTAGAAGTGCCGGATGCAGCTCTCCGCGTTCATCGGGCAGTACTTGCTGTTCGATTTCGCGCAGCAATTCATCGGCTTGAAACGTTGGCTTGCGGATGATGACGCGCGGTTCCGAACTGCAAATGCGGACGAGATTGAACGCGTCACCCTGTCGCGCGGACTCCGCGATTTCCTTGGCGATCTGCTGGGCCTGTTGAAACCGGGTTTCGGTCGGGCCTTCGAACCCCATGCTGAAGGATGTGTCGAGCAGAATGATCCGATGCGTGGGGACGTTCGAGGCAAACAGGCGACCGAGAGTCTGCAGTTGAGGCTGAGCCAACCCCAAGACCAGCAACACCAGGATCGCAATCCGGACGAGCAGCAGGATCAATTGCTCGATCCGCATCCGTCGCGAGTTCTTGCGGAGGGCCTCGGCCAGGAACCGCATGGCCGCCCATTGGGTCTCGCGAAAGCGCCGGCGATTCAACAGGTGAATCAGGGGCGGCACAACGCTCAGAAACAAGCCCCACAGCAGCCACGAAGAAGCAAAGCCAAAAGCAAACATCAGGGTTGCCGCCGAGCCATTCATACTGTCGAGAAAATGTGAGAGACCACAGGATCATGAATGGGTTTAATGTATTCGGTTTCCGAGCGGCGAACCAGCCCCGGAGATCACCGGGAGACTGGATTCGCACCAGCGAGAAAGCGAGCGTTCTATCGTTATCTCAGGCACCAGAAGAGACAGGAAATGATTGTGCCACGGATTTTCACGGATCAAACACGGATTGGGACAGCAAATGAACTGTATTCTATTTCGCGGCATTAACTGCGAAATCTGCGTCATCTGTGAATTCCTTGACGCCTGTTGTGACCATCTCGACTCGCGAATGCGAGCGGTTGATCAAGTCTTTCAGTTGAGTCCCATTTATTCGAAGACAACGTAGATCTCGCGGATGAAGACTGAACTTCAGAAAACGAACTCTTTGCTGTCTTTATCCGTGTTTGATCCGCGAAATCCGTGGCTCACACTCCTCTCTTGAATGTGATGATAAAAGGCGTCACTAAGGCAAATTCGGGCTGCATCGAGTGCTGCCTGTTGGTATCTTAATAGATCTGCAAACATCGTCGTTTCAAGCGGAGTCGCAAATGGCTGGTCGGGTTGGTTGGTTTGGATTCGCACTGATCTGCTGTCTGGTGTCACGGCTCGATGCGGCCTCACTGCACGAAGAGATCGACCTGCTGATCGCTGCGAAGGCCGGGTCAACCCCGCTGGCTGCTCCCTGTGATGACGGGACATTCCTCCGCCGAGCCTACTTCGACTTCGCCGGACGTGTTCCCCGACTCGATGAGACTCGCAAATTCCTGGATGATCCGTCGACCGAGAAACGGACGAAACTGCTTGACGATTTGCTGACGGGGCCGGAGTATCCCCGCCGGATGGAAGAGCTGTTCCATGTCCTGCTGATGGAACGTCGCGGCGACCATCCCGAATGGTCGAAGTTTCTACGCAACTCGTTCGAAACCAACAAGCCGTGGGACCAGTTGGCGCGCGAGATCATCCGCCCGGTCATGGACGACGAAACCAAGCGGGGGGCCGCCTATTTTCACACCCGGCGACTCGAAAAAAACGGACAGGAAACGACCGACTACGCCGGCCTGACCCGTGACGTCGGGCGGTTGTTCATGGGCGTTGATCTGCAGTGTGCACAGTGCCACGACCACTTATTTATCAGCGATTACAAGCAGATTGATTTCCAGGGCCTCTATACGGTGTTCTCGAACACGACGATCAAAGGGGACGTGCAGTTCCCCGCAATCAGCGAGAAGCCAGCGGCTGCGAAATTGGAATTCATCTCGGTCTTCGATCCGACAAAGAAAACCACTGGCCCACGCATTCCATTTGGCAGCGAGTTCGATGTACCGCCAGCCACCGGAAGTGCCCTGGCGCTGCTCGCCACATCACTGCCAGTTGCCGAGAATCGACTGTTTGTACAGAACGCCGTCAATCGCTTGTGGTTTGTGATGATGGGACGCGGCCTGGTCCATCCGCTTGATTTGCAGCATGCGAAGAATCCCCCCTCGCACCCGGAGTTACTCGACTTGCTGAGCCGAGAGTTCGCCGCACACAAGTTCGATCTCAAGTGGTTCTGGCGCGAGCTGGCTCTGACGAAAACCTACGCTCGCTCGACCGAGGTCACTGTCGGTGAGGAACCCGCAGCGGAACTCTTTGCCGTCGCCATCGAGCGTCGTTTGTCGGCCGAGCAACTGCTACGAAGTGTCCTGCTCGTCACCGGTGATCCTGCGGAAACAGCCGATCCCGCGAAGTTTTCGGCCGCTTACGATGGGCTGCGGCCGAAGGCGTTGAAGGCGTTTGCCAATCCCGCCAAGGAGTCTGAAGACGGATACAACGTCACGGTCCAAGCCGCATTGACGTTGCTCAACGATGAGGCGTTCTTAAAACTGTTCGAATCGCAACCGGGGAATCTGACCGAACGACTGTCAAAGATCGCCGATGCCAACCAATTGGCGGAGGAATTGTACTTGACCGTGTTGGTCCGGAAGCCAACTGATGAAGAACGAGCGGATGTTGCTGCATTGTTGAGCCGCGGTGTCGGTAGCACGCCCGAACTCCAACGGGCCAACGCAATCCGGCAGCTCGTTTGGGGGTTGGTGGCGTCGATGGAGTTTTCGATTAATCATTAGAAGTGACTTCGCAAAACCCACAAAGGAAGCGTCAGCGACCGCGGCTCCCCCCCTTTATAAAGGGGGGGTAGGGGGGGTAAGGCGAGCCAAAACGGAATGCAATGAAGAGAGACGCACATGAATGAAGTAGTGTCCGGCAAGATTGACTCCGCGCGTGTCACAGCCGGAGGTTTACGCTGCTCTGATCTTCGTAGAAACTGCACTGGAGATCTTGCAATGAGTTGAGTCTCCAAACGTTCGTACCCCCCCTGCCCCCCCTTATAAAGGGGGGGAGCCGTGGTCGCTTCGCTTCCCTTGTATTACTTCGAGATCATCCAAACCTTCCGCACTCCAGCACCCTCCCATGAATCACCATCCTCTGTGTAATCCGAACGATCATCGCATCTCCCGACGCCAGTTTCTCGGTGCGTCCGCAGCCGCCGCTGGGTTTGGTGCGTTTGGCGGATTGATCCAGCCGGCTATCGCGGAAGACCTGAAGAAACGCGAGAAGCAGGTGATCTTCATCTGGCTGGATGGGGGGATCAGTCAGTTCGAGAGTTGGGACCCCAAACCGCATACCGAATTTGGTGGTCCGTTTCGCTCCATTCCCACATCGGCCCCCGACATCCGCGTGTGCGAGTTGTTGCGGCATACTTCGAAGCAGATGCATCATCTGACTGTCGTCCGCAGTGCCAAGACGATGGACGACAGCCACTCGGCAGGTGTGGCTCGGATTCAGCGCGGTGATCCTAAGAACCGTGGCGTCGATTATCCCTTCTTTGGGTCGGCAGTCTCCAAATTGCTCGGACCCTGCCCCGGTGGGTTGCCCGCTTACATGTGGGTGAAACCAGGTAATGGCGGATTCATTCCGAACGATGGCGGGTTTCTGGGGGCCAAGTATGGAGCACTGGCCCTGGGGGATGGCAAGCCGCCCGAGAACCTGTTGCGTCCAGCGGCAGTCTCCACCGACGACGATGCTCTGCGGAATGAGTTCCGAGCCAAGATGAATGCCCGTTATGCCGCCAGGCATCGCAAACAAAACTCCGAGGCCAATAGCTACGTTTACGACGTTGCTCGGGAACTCTCGCGACGCACAGACCTGTTTGATGAATCGAAGGTTCCCGATCGTGACCGCGAACGGTACGGTACGCACGACCTGGGGCGCCACATGCTGCTGGGGCGACGGCTGCTCGAGAGCGGTGTGCGGTTCGTGAAGGTCAATTCGTATGGCTGGGATACTCATGGGGATAACTTCAACGGCAGTCAAAGTCTGATCGGCAAGTTCGATCAGCCGTTTGCGGCCCTAATTGAAGATTTGGTAGAACGCGGGATGCTCGAACATACCCTGGTGATTGCGATCAGCGAATTTGGCCGGACGCCGCGAATCAATTCACACGTAGGCCGCGACCATTGGCCGCAGTGCTGGTCGATCGCGATGGCCGGATGTGGATTGAAACACGGGACGGTGGTTGGTGCCACCAATGAACGGGGTGACGATGTCGCGACTGAGCCGTACGACATCGGTCACTTCTTCCACACTTGGTTCCGAGCATTAGGCATCGATCCGGCCATGGTCGAATACGATAATCACGGCCAGCCGCTGCCGATTGCCCATGATAGTTATGGGCCGATAAGTGGCGTGTTGGCTTAGAGAGAAAGCAGCCCGGCTGCTTGGAGCAGCCGGGCTGCTGACCGCGCAACAACCGGGGGGCTGATACCGAATGGCACTCAATCTGAGCGGAAGGGCGCTAGCCCCCGGTTTGGGAGCCACTGTTTTTCCTGAAAAAACCGGCGGCTAGCGCCGTGCCGCTCACGGATCGCACTACAAAGCAAACACCTGTTGGCTTACGCCGCCCCGCTCGCCAGATACGACGAAGAAATCACTATGCCTGATCCGACAGTCAAGATCATCAAGACGCTAGAACACTCCCGGCAACTCTGGACGGCGCGGTATAGCCCGTGCGGGAAGTTTCTCATCGCCGCCGGTTATGATGCGCTCATTCATCGGTGGGATGTCACTGCCGATGAGCCCAAGCTGTTGGAACCGCTCTCGGGTCATCAAGGGTGGACTCAGCGGATCGCATTTGCCGGCGAGACCCTGCTGACTGCAGATTCGTGGGGTCGGTTGATGGCCTGGAAATATGCGGTGGAGAAACCTCAGCCGGTGTGGAACATCGAACAGGCTCTGGGCGGTTGGATTCGGGCGATGGCGATCAGTCCCGATGGGCTGACGGTGGCTGTTGCCGGCAACGATCCGTTGGTCAAGTTGTTCTCGGTGGCCGAGGGTAAGCTGGTAGGTGAGTATGGACCACACTCGACAGACGCCTTCAGTGTGGCCTTTCATCCGGATGGTCAGTCTCTCGTCACGGGAGACCTGAAGGGAACCATTCGGCATTGGGACCTGTCGACAAAACAAATGAAACGTCAGATTGAAGCTCCGGCGTTATACCGCCTGGACCGCATTCAGGATTGTGGAGGAGTTCGGCACCTGGCGTTTGACAGCACGGGCAAACAGTTGCTGTGCGGTGGGATGAAAAACCCCGGTGGGGGATTTGCCGAGGGAGCACCGCTGTTACTGGCCATCGATTGGGACGCGGGAACGATTGCTCACGAGTTGCAGCACGAGGACAAGACGCACGGCTTTATCTATGATGCGGCGTATCACCCGGGTGGATTCGTCATGGCGACGACGTGTGCCATGCCCAACACGGGACACCTGTGGTTTTGGCGGATTGGTGAGCCCAAGCCGTTCTATGTCAGCACCGATTTGCCGAACGGCCGCAGCCTGAGTCTGCATCCCAACGGCAGCCGGCTGGCGTTGGTCACCTGCGTGGCGGCGAATGCCAATGGTCGGCCACAGGGACAATACGCCGATGGCACGGCGAAGATTCAGTTGCTGGACGTGGCATAAGTAGCCATCTCGCTCCGCGAGATGAAATGCCGGATGCGGTGGAAACCTGAAGAGTTTGAGGAGCCCTGACGTGACTTGAAACTCAACAAACGCTTGGCTGATCCTCTTGCGGAGCAAGAGGGCTACTATGCCAGAATCTGTCCCAGGTGGATTTCCCACCAGGTGCGATATTCTTCTCCGATGCCCAAAACCTGCCAGCCGGATTCGATGCCCTCACGCTGCAGATTGATGGCGTTCGTAACGCACGTGTAGGGTTCAATGCAGACGCACGATCGGCCGGGTGGGGTAAAGACGACGCACTCGCGGAAGATCCAATCGGTGATCTGGGTCATCTGAATGCCCGCTTGCGGATCCATGATCGACGTCGTAATCCGATTCTTCACGCGGGTCAAACCAGTCAGGACGTCGTCCAGTTTCGCACCCTCGAGTTGCAGTCCCGTGCGCAGATCGTTCGGACCGTGCACCTTCGAGCGGTGTCCCGTCGGCAGGCACTGGTAGAGTTCCCAGGCTTCTTCCGCCGGCACCTGCACCAGGCACTGCCCAAACTGCGAAGTCGCACCGAAGGGGAGCTTGAAATAAGGGTGCGTCCCCAGTCCCCACGGCAGGGGTTGGTCTCCAGCATTGACGATCCGAACGTCAGCCCGCAGGCAGGCTCGACGCAGTGTATAACGGACTTCCAGCAGAAAGTCGCTGGGCCACAACGGCAGGCGTTCGGGGGCATCCACGCTCAATTGAAACTCGGCGATCGCGGTCTGCGTATCGGCGGTCGCAACTCGCCAGGGGCGATCCATCACGAAACCGTGAATCGCATTACCGAACGTGTCGCTGACAGGCAATTCGTACGTGACCCCGTTCCACAGGTAACGGCCCCGTTCGATGCGGTTGGGAAACGGAAATAGCCACGGAATACCACTACGCGTGCCACGCTTGTCTCCGGCGACAAAGTCGGGGTCGGCATCCAGGACTTCGACGAGTTCTCCCGCTACGGGAATCTGCAACGAAAAACAGTTGAATCCGACTTCGGGCAGCAATCGCGCTCGAGAACCAAACTGATGATCGATCAGAATCAACTCGGTCATAGAAAACGCTTTCGGCAGGAGGCCCGATCGTGGCGGAAAGTGTGTATCGGAATCATAGATCGGCGCGAAGAAGCGGGAAAGCTCAGCTTGGGTGGAGTGGATTTGGAGCATTGGCAACCAGAATCGTCGGAAGATATTGCCTGACGTTTGCTGCCAAGGGCCCTTCGTATTGCGTTTCCTTCAACCGTTAAGCAACGCGAAGTTGATCGATTCTGGCAGACTTTAACGTGTTTAACGCTTTCTTCGGTCAGTCAGACCGCACCGTGCCGAACTTAACGTTCGAAGCTCCTTGCACGACCGTTCCGATATTCCCGAACAGATCTTTTGTTTCGAACGTTCTCAACGAATGATTCTAAACGGATTAAGCAATCGTGGCTCACGCAGCGGCTATGCCGGTTCGCTGCTGGGCGAACCGGAGATCACGGGATAGGACTCGCGGTAGTCAACATGCTGAATTGTTGGGTTTGAAGCTGGCGATTTCTCAGAAATCGTGGCCTCAGACTGCAAAACCTCAGATGATACGACAACTTCGCGGAATTTCCTCACGACTCCCTGAACCCTATCGCGTGACAGCCAGACCGAGTTATTGAAGGAGCCAACAATGTTAAGTGTATCGAGGAAAATGCACGGAGGCCGCCTGGCGCAAGCCAAGTTCTGGCTGGCCGGACTTGGCCTCTGGACTGCAGGATTCGGACTGCTGGGATCAGCCGAAGCTCAAACGGGCTATCCGGCCCGCCTGACCACTGGACAACAGACCCGAGCAATCGACGAATTGGTCGAGGGCGAAATTCTGCAAACCAGTGCCAAGCGGCAGACGGCAGCCGACAGCAACAGTGCGGCCACGGGGGCTCCGGGTTCTGGAACCTACACCTACAGTACGACGTGTCCCAGTGACGCGTGCGACCAGGGTGAGTTCTGGTCGCTGACCAGCGTGTTTGACGACGGTTGCGGCTGCAACTGCTTGTCGGATCATGGTTGGGCTGTCGGTGGCAATATCGTCAACAGCATGACGTTCAATACCGATGCTCCCAAGGACAAGTTCAACGGCCCTGTGACCTGGACCGACCGGTCCAATGAATGGCAGATGAACCAGTTATGGTTGTGGACGGAAAAGGCCCTGAGCGCCGACAAGGATGTTGACTTCGGTGGTCGCGTCGACGTCATGTATGGCTCGAACTTCCGGTTCAACATTGCCACCGGCCTGGAAGACAACATCAACGGCAGCCATGCCTTCTACGGTCTGGCGATTCCGCAGTTCTATACTCAAGCCAAGTACTACAACTGGACCTTTAAGTCCGGTCACTGGGTCTCGCCCGTGGGTTACTTCACGGTGGACATGAGCCAGAACTTCTTCAATACGCTGCCCTACACCTATCAATACGGCGAGCCGTTCACTCATACTGGCACCACTGCCACGTATACGGTGAATGACAAGCTGTCGGTCGGCGGCGGTTTTGTTCGCGGCTGGGATAACTTTGACAATACGACGCCCAACATCGGTGGTATCGCGACTGTCAACAAGACATTTGAAGATGGCGGTTCGCTGGCTTATGTCGGTATTCTGAGCCAGGAACAAAACCAGATGCTGGACTTCAAGAAACGCTATCTGCAGACGTTGGTCTATTCGAAGTCACTGACCGACAACCTGACCTATGTTGCTCAAAGCGACCTGGGCTGGCAGAAAGACGCGATTGCTTCCAATGGCAAGAACGCCTGGTGGTACGGTCTGAATCAATACGCAATCTACAAGATGAATGATTGCATGTCGTTCGGTACGAACTTTGAATGGTTCCGCGACGAAGAGGGTTTCCGCGTCGGTGGTTTCCTGCCCAACACGTATGCGGTCCCCGGCTCGAAAGTACGCGGCCTGTCGACCGCTCGATCGGGTTATCGCGGCAACTTCTTCCAGATTACGATGGGACCCCGCTGGACCCCGACGAAAAACTTCATGGTCCGACCGAACCTGCGGTTTGACTGGTTCGATGGCCAGATTGACAATGCCGGCGGGTTGAAACCTTATGGTGACGGCCTGAAGAACGCTCAAACAATCTTCGGCACCGACTTCGTCATCACGTTCTAATCGAAACTGACCGTCACTGAGGTGGCTCCTCAAACGACCGGCCGAACCTGGCAACAGGCTCGGCCGGTTTCGTTCTTTGGTGTGAGGCAGCAGCCCGGCTGCTTGAAGCAGCCGGGCTGCTTTCGCTATACCAGGCTCGAACGCTCGTTCGGCAAGAGGTGAATACGTTCCGCGAACAACAAGGGAATCGGCAACCCATCTTGCTCGGCGTCCCAGGCGTCTACCCAGCGGCGCCAGGTGATGGGATTCAAGTTGTACAACAAGGCCCGAGCGTCCAGATCGGGCATCTCGAATTCGCGAGCAACTCGGCGGGGACGGGGTGAGATCAGACGGCGGTCGTCCAGACTGTAGCGGACCTCCACGTCATAGCTCTGATTGGGCCAGACCACCAGCCCTTGATCAGTGATGTCAAATCTCAGTACGCGCGGGACAAACTGAAAGGCAATCTGTTCCCGAATCAAATCGACCCCGCCGATCTTATACACGCCCGCCAGGGCCAGTTGCAGGCAAGTGAACTGATCCCGAGTCAGGTTGCGAACCCAGCCCGATTCCAGGACGGCTGCTAGCAGCCAGCCCGACTGTTCTTCGAACGCCAGCTCTAACGGCTCACCGGCCAGGTCCGAGCAGAGGATCTTGACGCGCAGGATATTTGATGCGGCCTCGACATGGCCCACTTCGACGGGCAGGCCTCCCCAGCCCCGGCTTTCGGTCAGCAACAGACAGAAATCTCGCTCGAAGAAATACTGGATCGACTCTTCGACATGATGTAACCGCTCGTGATAGACGGCTTTCGCATTCTTCCAACGCGGCAAATGTGCCTTGCGTTCCGCACGCCGCAGCTTGCTGAAGAGCTTCGGCAGAGTTCCCGAATGGAGTCCCGGTTTCATCAGCCGGATGAGTGTTTCGCCATGCGAACCCACCAACACGGGGAACAGTCGCTTGGACCGATTGGCCACGAACAGACGCCAATTCTCCTTCAACTCCCAGACCACGAACCCGACGATTCCCGGCATCATGAACACGATGACAAACGCGAGTGTTCCGGCATAGGCCAGGTTGAATTGGAACACTTTGTGAAACAGCATGGTCATCGGCTGCAGGATGGTCGTCAAAAACAGCTTGTGTGAAACGGTGACCACTGGGAAGTGTTTGATCGGATTGATCTGCGGCTCGATCAACAGATTGACGGCAAAACGGACGGTAAACGTGACGGCTCCCCAGATCACACTCAGGATCGCTTTCAAGATCAGCGTCAGGTCCGATTCACCGCTCTTGAAACGCAACCATTCATCCACGGCGTAGAGTAGTCGTTCGATGAACTCCAGGACCCGCTTGAACGTATCCATGATCAGTTCGAACACGGCGAGCAGCAGGCGGACCCCGATGCGGTGAATCAATCGCAGCAAGTATTCCGACGAGACTTCTTCGAGATCTCTGCCCAGCCGCGTATTCAACACGGCACACAGGCCGACAAACACAATGGAATTGCTGACTGACCAGTCGCGCCAGGTGGTGTGAAACGCCAGGGTAATCAGGCTGATGAAGACGGTCATCACCAGCGGCAACATCAGGAATTGACGAAACAGGGCGACCGGGCGACTGCGGAGCAGACGCTGCACGACCGGTAATTTGACCAGCCAGAGGGGCGTATCATAGAGCGAGATTCGCAGGGCACGCCAAATGAGCTTCAGCAGTTCAACCACGCCTCTGCGGAAGGGCGGGACGTGTATCAAGGCCAGGATAAAGAACCCCAGTCCCAGACAGGTCTCCAGGGACATGAAGATCTTGCCGTGTTCCGTGGCGGCATGCACGTCACTCACCGCAGAATTGACCCCCTCGACAACTGCTGCCGGCCCTACCGCATGCTGGACCGGTTTGTGAACAAACAATCCGGAAACAAAGTGAACCAGATGGTCCAGGCCTTCCAGAATGACGACGGAACTTCCGAAAGGAATGGCAATAAACCGCGTGACAAACCGCCCGTAACGGGTCCCGAACGCCAATGAACTCAGACGCTGCAGCCAGCGCATGTAGAATTCGCCGGGGTTGTACACGCCATCCAGCAATGTTGCCAGTTCGCGGTCCGCGCGCAGCAACTGCCCCCCTTGTAACACCTGCTGTGTCGTCTGAAGGTCGGTCAGCTTGAGATTGTTTCGTGAGACCGCGTCGCGCAGATTGCCGATGGTCAGAAAGCCGCGCTGGACGACGCCGTCGCACAGCTCTTCGATCAGCTTGCGACGGGCCACACGTTCGGGCAGGTTCTTCGGTTCGAGCCCTACACGATCCAAGGCCGTTGTCACCAACGGCCTCAGCCGGGCCCTGAGCTGCTCTTCTGCCGACTTTGCCGCCGTATGCAGCAACCGGGACAGCACCGCGCGTCGTGCGGGAGACAAAGCCGTGGTGGGCAGACGTGCCGTGGCACTGCGCAGGTGTTTGGACATCAACACTTCGCGCTGATTTGGAAGCGCCCGCTTGACCGGTTGCCGACCGAATGACCACACCCAGCCCATCAGATCGATCACGGACACTTCACGCTCGTGATCGACGCACACCTTTTGGAGATCGAACAACAATCTCGCATCTTTGTTCCAGAAGCCTCGCAACGCATTTCGCACCAGCAGTGCGATTGACGTCTGCCACTCGCGGGCATCGTTTTCATCAAAGGCCAGAGCGACCTGCAGCCGTTCGGTCAACCGAACGACTTCTGCTTCAGCCCGACTTAGTAACCGCGCTTCAACAACGGGAACGGCATACTGCGTGGCCTGGGTGCAGAGGATTGCGGCCCGCACCGAATTGCCTTGGGAAGCCAGTTTATCCCCCCGTTTCTGCAGACCGTCAATAATTCGTTCGGCACGCCGCGACCCAGGCGGAATGTGGCCGCTCTTGGGAATAGGGGCCGGCTCCGCAGGGGAGTGACTCGTCGCGGCAGCCGAGATTTCCGGATGCAACTCGCTGGCCGCCGCCAGACGGGTCGCCTGATACAGTCCATCCAAGTCGACGTCTTCGCGGATGATTTCGTCAATCGTGGCAAAGTCGTGGATCGATGGGAAATAGGAAGCTCGCCAGTCAGGTGCGAACTGGCTGAGTTCCGCATACAGTGCCGCGAACTCGGCGTAGACTTCAGGCTCCGACTCCTGGGGAAACAGGAAGTTCTCGCGCCTGAGGACCGAGCGCACTTCATCGAATTCCGATTGCCCGATCCGGTCGATGCGATTCCGCGCGGTCGCGATTGTGAACTTGCCAGACGCCATCAGCGTATCGAATTCGCGATGCACTCGCGCGTGCAGCAGTAACCGCCAGATGTAGGTTTGCAAGGCGGCGGAGGTCAGTTCAGGCAGATCATCACGATCGGGCCGCGCGATCAAGATGACCTGTTCGGGGATCGTCTGAACTTGCACCACCCCGAGCTCATCCGGGGCGACAAACTGCAATAGCCGTTCACGTTTGACGTTGTAAGTCTTCCGGTGCGGTACGTGCCAGCTCAAGCCGGTCAGGTCCTGATCCTGCAGCACCAGTCGCCGCACGATCCGCGGCCAGACCAGGTATGCCGATGCATCCACTTGTTGCAGCGCCTGCTGACCCTCTGCCAGCATCGCTTCCGAGATTTCGTCCTGTGCCAAGACCCGACCCTGTCTCTTCCCTTAACGCGTGATTTTTCACATCGATGAGATGTGCCGTGGGGGCGCCAAGGCAGTATAACAGTTTTGTGCCGAAGGCATTAGGGGCAAAGTGGCTGGAATCTTGATCGGCGTTGATTCGAGGAGGCGAAGCCGACACGTAGCCCTCTTGCTCTGCAAGAGGATCAGCCGAACGTTTGCTGAGTCAAGTATCACGAGTCTCCCTTTCGAACAGTTCAGGGAGTTCCCGCATCCGGCCCTCATCTCGCGGAGCGAGATGGCTACTATAGCAGGCTTCGTCATGACGATGTCACAACTGCCCCGCGCGAAACCGGCCTGCTTCATCCGCCTGGAAGAATTCGTCGGTCTGCACATCCAGGCACGTCAGCCAACCATCGCCATACACGTGCGTGTCGATGCAGACCCAGCCGCGGGACTTTGCTGGTAGGCCACTTTTTTGAGCCGTGTGCCCACAGATGACCCGCTGGCCAGTCGGAAACTGCGGTTCACGGCCAGTGTACCGAGTCCAGCGCAACCAAACCTCACTCTGTTCGGCCAGGGGAATCCCCGGCTCCAGATTGGCGTGGACGAAGACCTCGGTCGTGGTCTGGTAGTAGTCCAGGGACAACTCCAGAAAGTCCAGATGTTCTGGGGGGATGTTGTCGAGACTCCCGTCGTACGAGTCCAAGACGTCTCGGCCACCGAAGAGAATGAGCCACTTTTCGGCGTTCTGAGTTCCGTTCAGGACTCCGAAAAACATCTGTTCGTGATTCCCCCGGATAAACTGCAGCGTGCATTGCTGCCGCAGTTCTATGAGCCGCTCGATGACCTGACGAGTACCCGGACCGCGGTCGATGACGTCACCCAGCAGCACCACGGTGTCTTCCGGCTGCACCTGAATCTGCGACAGCAGCGTGTCAAGCGCGGTGTTGCAACCGTGTATGTCTCCGATGGCAAGAATACGACCACTCACGAACACAGGCCTCTATTTATTGAATCGGAAATAACTTCGCACCGCCGACTATTTCGCCGCCGCCGTGTAAAAAATCCCCGTGGCCTGGGTCAGTCTGCGGAAGACTTTGTCTCCGGCCGTCACGTACAGGTAGTTCAGCTTCGGTCCGCCGAAGCAGACATTCGAGAGGGGGCGATCCCGCAGTGGCTTATGGATGACTCCACCCATGCGACCGATGGGATCAAACATTTGCAATCCAGCTCGCGTGGTCACGTACAGACGGCCAATTGAATCGACCGTCATCCCATCGGAACCTGTTCCAGCTCGTTCATCAACCATCCTCAAGGGGCCATAGTAACGATCCTTGGCGGACAGGCTGCCGTCGGCCGCGACCCGGAAGGTCCACAAAGTTGGTTCCTGAGCGTCGGTCACGACGAGCGTTCCTTGATCCGCCCACAGAATGATTCCATTGGGTTTCAGGCCTTCGGCGACGACCCGTTTCTCTCGTTGCGGGCTGATGTACCAAACGCGGCCACCCTTAGGGTCGGTAAAGAACACGGCACCCGTTCTGGTCACGACCAGGTCGTTCGAGTCGACATCGTCCGCCAGCGTTTCTGCTTGCCCCTTGTCGTCGAACGCGACGATCTTCCGAGCTCCACTCTGGCAGCCGTAGAGCTTGCCTTCCGGACCGAACATCAGTCCGTTGGTCTTTTGCGAGTTCTCCACGAACACGCTGACTTTGCCTTCGAGATCGATCTTATGAATCTTGCTTTCCGGAATGTCGGTGAAGTAGACCTGCCCCTTCAAATCCGGTGCTGGCCCTTCCGTAAACTTGTGTCCTTCGCTGACCAGCTCCCAGCCCTGTCCGTCGATCAATACGGTGTTCAACGCCAGGTCTTGGGCCGATGCGGCTTGCGTCACCAGCAGGAACATGAATCCCAAACAGAACGTTCTCGACATCGGGAGCACTCCGAGAAAAAACCAGGAATCGGTGTGACGCACATCCGTCTGAGTTCTTATACTCAAACGCGAATCCAATCGCCAGCAGCCGGGTGTTGTTGATTGCTCTGCGATTAACAACTATGGGGCCGTCAGTTGAAGCACGCCCGATTCATCGACCTCGGCCACTTCACTTTGATCTGGCCACACGGCGAACGTCAGCGTATCTGATCGGCAGGCACGCTCCCTCAACACCGTGCTCGTCGATGCGTTCCAGAGCCGCAACCGGTGATCCCAGCAACTAGTCACGATGTTCGTACCCATCCAGTCGGCATGGGCCACCGCGTCGGGGTGCTGGAACGTGGCTGTTGGCTCGTTGGCATCTTGTGACCAGATCTTGGAGGTTTTGTCCCAACTGCCGGTGAGCAGGCGGGATCCATTCCTCGAGAAGGCCAGACTGCTGATCTCGTGCTGGTGTGCGATAATCTGTTTTGTCACTTGGCGCGTTTCCGCGTCATGCCAGATCAATTGCGTATCAGCTCCGGCTGTGACGAAGATCTTTCCTGCAGGATGATATCGCACCACCTTGACCACTCCAGTGTGCCCGGTCGGAATGAGTTCGCGGTCTCCCGTTTGCAGATCGACGCGCCAGAGTTGCCCGTTGCTGAGGCTGGTCAAGAGTTCCGGCTGCTGCGGTCGAACGGCGATGGACACGATGGGCGCATCGAACATCGGCAGCTTGCGTGCGACGGATGTTTTGACGTTCCAGAAGAGAACGTGCTGTTCGAACCCGCCGACAAACAGGTTTGCACCGTCCGAAGTCCAGGCGATGTCATTGAGGGGTAACTCGCTGGGCAGCTTGACGGGCAATTCGCGTTGTGTGGCTGATTCCCACAGCCGAACTCGGCCGTCGGAAAAGGCGGTCGCAAAATACTTCGCAGTACGATCTGGACTGAAGCTGATGGAGTTGGCTCGCGGGCCAGAAATATAGACCGGGAACTTGGGAGGTGTTGGCTTCCAGAAGTACCAGACCAGCCATCCGCAGGCTAGAACGAGGACGATGCTGGAGATCAGTGTTCGGGGCCGAAATCTCCGCATGGGGGTTTGCCTGGTGTTGTCTTCCAAGTCTCATTCACCGGGGGGCTGACGCCACCCCGCTCGCCAGGTCAGAATCGCAGGTGCGGGCGGAAGAACGCCCGCTAATCCGGCATCACCGCCGCGATCTCTTCCGAAACCGATTCCAAATGATCTGAACTGATCGATTTCAGATTATCGGCGTAGCCCACCAATAACGCCAGATCACACAGCCGATTGATGCGGCGTGGGATGCCTCCCGATAGCTCGTAGAGCGTATCGAAGGCCGAGGGCTCGAAGGGGGACTGATCGACTCCGGCCACGTGCAGTCGATGGGCCACGTATCCCAGTGTCTCTTCGTAGGACAGCGGTCGCAGCAGGCATTTTACCGTCAATCGCTCTTCTAACTGCGGCAGGCGGCGAATTCGGCTGAGCAAATCGCGCTGTCCCGACAGGATCAGAGTGAAGGCACCGCCGTGCAGCGGTTGAAAGTTCAGGAGCAGGCGGAGCGCCTGAAACACTTGCGGATCGTCGATCAGGTGGGCTTCTTCAATCGCGATGACCGGATGTTGCTCACGTTTGGCAAATGCCGTCAGCGTCTCCTGAATTTGGCGAATCGTACGATCCACGGAAGGAGGCTCCTGACCGAGATTAAGGGTGCCACCCAGTTCCGCCGCAATGTAAGCCAACATCTCGGCCGCGGTCATCTGTGGAAAGAGTACCGGAATGACAGGACCGGATTGTTCACCGAGATCCGCCGCCAGGACCTGGAGCAGGAAGCTCTTGCCGTATCCGCCGCCGCCGATCAACAGACCGCCCCCTTTGCGGTTTTCGACGAGGTAACGCAGTTTCAACAGGGCCGCCTGATGCGTTTCACTCTCGTAGAAGTAGGCCGTATCCGGACTGCCTTCGAACGGGCACTGCTGCAGTTTCCAATGAGCTTCGTACATGATCTGTACCTTAAGAGGTCGTGTGTGAGACGTTAGATCTTGGTCATGGGGTGGGCAAACATCTCACGATTTCCCGCATCGAGAAAGATCGTTACCGCTATTCATTCAATGGTGACCAGACTTCGCATTGCTATTCACGCGAAAGTCTCGATTACCCCCAGTGATTCAATGCCGATCTGTTTCCAATTTAACACTTCATGAACGGCATTCTTGCCTGTGAGTTGCCGGGAGATTGTGATCACGGCATCCGCCGCACCCCGCAGCCAGCAGTCGGCTAGCCGGGTTTCGGGACCCAAAACTCCCGCATCCACCAGGACCATGTCGTGGTCATGTTTCAATTGTTTCATCAATGTCCGCAACGGCCCCACCACAGTCAGCCATTCGGCGTCTGAAATAGTCGTCAACAACGGCAACAACGAGATATTTCCAGGAGTTCTGTGCACGACGGCCTGTTCCAACGTGGCCTGCCCGTGCAGAACTTCGCTCAAGCCCAGCGTCGCCTGGAGTTTCGTTAGCTTTCCGAGATCAGGGTGACGACGATCGGCGTCGAGCAACAGGACGTCGGTTCGCCCTTCCAGAGCCAGGATTCGCGTCAGCGTCAACAAGACCGATGTCCGGCCCGCTCCCGCCTTGGAGCTGACAAATGCCAGGACCTTATGTCCTTGTGCAGCGGCAAACTGCAAATGCTTAGCGAGTTGCCGGAAGCCATCGCCGGTGAACTGGTCGAGTTGTTCGCAGATCTCGGGCCATTGCCAATCTCGCGTCAGCGGCTGGCTGGTTCCAATGGGTTTGCTGTAGGCCACTGTCGGTGAGACAACGGGCGGCGGAACATACACGGGTGGAGTGGCTGCAGCAGGCTGACTCGCTTTGGACACTGGAGGCGATGCTGCCGGACCGACATACTTGGCCAACTCACGCTCGGTCACATGGACTGGTGTCGGTACTGCTGCAGGTGCAGGTATCGCTGTTGGAACCGCTACGGTTGCTGGCGCTGGAACCGGGGGCGGTTCGGATTTTGTGACCGCAGTCACTGGCGGCGGCAAGGGAACCGATACAAACGGCGGCTCAGGCACCTCTTGCGGAAACAAGGTCACTATCGACGCCGGAGGCTCAATGACCTGTGCAGACTCGACAACGGATTGCACGGTCCCACTTAGCGCGAGTGCTTCTGTCTCGCTGACTGGGGATCCCTCTTCCACGGTTTCGAAGAAGTCTGAAGCCGGTGGTGAAACCACAATCGACGGTGGTGCCGCGATGGGGTCGGCGATCCCAATTTCCACCAGCAACTGCTCTACCGCATCCAAGGTATTCGCAGTTGCGGCCTCGATCGACGGAGTCGCCTGGTCCGTGGCACCGCGCAGACCGTTCACCGCCGAGGGATCGGCTGCGGACGTTCGGCGACGCTCAAAGGCCCTAACGATGGCTCGGTCGAATACGCTCATGTTTCCTCTGGGGTTGGATCGCATCGCCCGCATCTTCAATCGTGCCGGACAGCCAGGCTGGACCTTGTGGTTCGCTCATCGTCACGGTGCGCTGGGCAATCTGCCGAATGACTTCGGGCGGTTTCCCATCGCCGTCAGCGGAACTGTAAACGGCATGTCGGACACCAGGTGTCACGCGGTTGCTCTCGATGAAGGGATCTTCCACTTCAACCTTCACGGGACCACCATTTTCCTGAGTCCCCACAGTCAATGTGATTGCAGATGGTTGAGACTGCCCATCGCCAGCGACAGACTTCGAAGGGCTGCCTTGATCGATCACGTTCAGGCTCGAACTTGTCGATTTCGCGGCCGCTTGACGGATCTGCTCAGGGCTGGGACCGAGTACCAGGAGCGTTATCGCACCGATCAAGACTGCAAATCCGCTGCCGACAAACAAACGCCAGAACACCGACCCACTCGCGAATTCGACGAACCACTGCCGCGTATTCTGGACGTAGTTTTGCAGCAAACTGCTCTCGGCAACGCTCAGCGGAACGACTCCAGTTGCGGCGGGCGTGTCGACGGAGTATCCCAGATTACGCTCCTCGAAGACGTCATCCGTCGTCGCTGTTGATGTCGATGTCGGCACACAGGGAATCGACAGCACTACGGACGTAGCGGGATCGGAGACGTGTGCCTCCCCCCCGTTGGTTTCCGGCGGCTCGACGGTCTTGTCGGACATCGTTTTCAAGGCAGACCCGTTCTGGATGGAAAGTCATGGTCCATCAGCCGCAGGGCGCTAGCCCCCGGTCTTTTCGCTAACATGGCGGTTCCCGATGACCGGACGCTAGCGCGTACCGGCTGATCGACAACGGCCAAGTCGTCTCCGTGAGGCAATATCCCACGAGAGACTCCTTGGTCTGGGTATCGACTTCCGCGATTGGTCAACTTTGACGAATATGCCGGATCTAACGAAAAGTCCGGCGGCGAATCGTGGCGGATGTTGCCAGCATGCCGCCCGACCAACGCTGTCAGAGTCGACCTGGATTCAGCATCGGACTGGCCTAAATGACGCATGTCGAATGACTAATGACGGCAGCCATGCAAAAATGGGGCAAATCAGTCCCGTGCGTCCGACCGATCCCATTGAATTTCATCCCGATTTCCTCCTGAAGGAGCTCTCCGTGGAAAAATCCCCCGTTCGTGCATCGGTCGACTTCGACCGTCCTGGTATTCAGCATGGAAACCTCTATGTGCCATACTCTTACAACCTCGGCGGCTGGGCCAACATGATGCTGCCGGTCACCGTGTTGAATGGCGGTAAGGGCCCAACGGCTCTCGTCATGGGTGGTAATCATGGCGACGAATACCCCGGACCGGTGGCCATCCTGAATCTCATGCGGCAGCTCAAGCTGGAAGAGGTTCTCGGGCGCCTGATCCTGATTCCGGCCCTCAGTCCGCCGGCGGTAAAGGCCTCGACGCGGTTGTCGCCACTGGATGGCAAAAACATGAACCGGTCGTTCCCTGGGAATCCACAGGGCACGGTGACCGAGATGATTGCTCACTACCTGACCACGGTGTTGTTTCCGATGGCGGATATTGTCGTCGACAATCACACGGGCGGGCGGAGCGTGGATTTCTATCCGTGTGCCCACATGCACCTGGTCGCCGATTTGAACCAGCGGAAGAAGATGGTCGGCGGAACTCTGGCGTGGAACACCGATTTCGCGTTCCTGTATGCCGATATCGCTGGCACGGGATTGCTACCAGTGGAAGCCGAACGGCAGGGCAAGATCGTCATCACCACCGAAATGGGTGGCGGCGAATGTATTCCCGCCCGAGTCCACCGCATGTGCCAGTCCGGCCTGCGGAACGTGCTGGTGCACCTGGGGGTGTTGCAGGGAGAATTCCAGACACGAGCCGACTTGGGACTGGCACCCACGCGGTGGGTGCAGTCTCTCGATTGGCAGGATTATCGGTTTGCTCCCGAATCGGGCCTATACGAAGCCTTAGTCGATCTGGGATCTGATGTCGCAGCAGATCAACCAGTGGGGCAGTTGCACTTCATCGAATGTCCCCAGCGTCCGCCGGTGAAAGTCGTGGCGCCGACGGCAGGAGTCTTGCTGGCGACGCGAGGCCCATCGATGGTGGCCCAGGGGGATTGCGTCGCGTGCATTGCTCACGACGTGGATCCGAAGATTTTGGCGTAAGATCGCGGTGCAAAGATACGACTTCAGCACGCCGCAACTCTGCAAGGCAGAATAGCCGATCTAGCTGACCTTTCGAAAGGATGAATTCATGACTGCCAGAAGTCCTATGGCGATAGATCAGGAATATATGGACCTTCCGGCCGATCGTTCGGAGAGACACGAGGTCCTTGTCGATTGCTTCGGTCAGTTTTTCTTTTGGCTGCGCAACTGGTCGATAAGTGCGTCCAAGAACCTCATCAAGTCAGAGGAGGCCAGAGAAAAGTTAGGAACGATTCGTCGTCGGCATTACGATGGAGTGGCCAACATGCCACCTGAGCAACAGGAGGCAGCGATGCTGCTTGTCGAAGAAACGGTCAACGGATTTGGAGAGCGGCTGACATGGTTCCTTGGTAATCAAGGAACGGATTTCCGGTTCGGGACGAAGCATGCGTTTCGCTTTCAAATTCAAATTGAATTGATCGATCTAGAAACTGACAAAGTGATTGAAAAAGAGATCATTAACCAAGGCGGGAAGAGATTCTTCGGAGACTACTGGGGACGATGGCTCAATCTGCATCGCGACAAATGAGAATGCAATTCCAAGTTCGCCGCCCAAGTACGACGTTCTGTCTGTACTTTGATTGTGCGGCCGTTTAGAATTCGTGAAGGCAATTCTCACCCATGTGTCTCTCTGAGCGAGGCCTTCATGACTCAGTCCGCAACCTTCAGGCGGTTTTTACAGGCCGTCTGCATAGTTACTGCCGTTTCCTGGCTGCCGTTTGTCCCATCAATCGCGGCCGATGAACAGCCAAATAAATCGGCGGCCGAGCGAAAGGCCGCACATCTCGAACGGATGCGTAAGCTGGCTCAGAGCATCAGTGTGTTTGAAGTTAAGAATGGCAAACGGGTCGAGGTGGAAGTCGTCGATCAACCGGTCTTGGCGTATCGCGATGACACTCGCAAGCAGGACGATTCGACGATGTGGATCTGGGGCGCGACGGGGCGTCCAAGTGCAATGCTGGCCGTGGAATACTATCCTCAGCGTCCCCTTGAAAAGAGATGGTTGTTCGAAATCGCGTCCCTGTCGGTCGGTCAGATTGCAGCGGAACGCGGTGATGAACTGCATTGGCAGGCGCGCCAGTCTGGCTTAAGCCTGCAGCCGCTCACGGACGTGGATCCTCCGGCCGCGAAGGCCACATCGCGGCTGGCACAGATGCGGCAGTTGCGCCGCCGATTTACCGCTCACGAGCGGGAAGGTTCTGACGGGCGCATTCAGTTGCAGCCACTCGCGACTCCGTTGCATCGCTATCAGAATCCCGATCAGGGGATTCTGGATGGCGCCGTGTTTGCCTTTGCGAGTGGAACTAATCCCGAAGTTCTGTGGATCATAGAAGCTCACGGCAAGGCTGGTGAACCGGCCACGTGGCAGTATGGATTGGCACAGATGACCGGTGCGGCGGTCTTCGTACAACTCGACGACAAGGAAATCTGGACTCGCGCCGATGCAGATCCGCCGGCTGAACGGGGAAGTTACATCAACGGTTGGATGTCGGCCGAGAAGGAACAGAAGGAGTAGAGGATCCATCTGTGTTTCGGGAACTGAGTTGATCTCGAATTGGATTTCATCCTCGCTCCCTTCGATTTGCACAAATTCTCCATCCAACAGCCCGGCTGCTTCTCAGCAGCCGGGCTGTTTTTGTGTCTACCCATTCATTGTTCATCGGGATTGTGCGAGTCCTGCCACTGAACCGGAATAGTCCGGTTATGTCGGCCTTGCAGACTACGTCTAGTTAAGCAATCAAGAAATCTAAGCCGAACACACAGGATACACATGATAGCTCAAGTGGGAAATCTGCGGGGGACGAAACTAGAGAAAGCGACGGGCGAGGCCCGCCTGGACGGAACTAGACGGTGAAAACAGGATATCAGTGAAAGGAAATGGAAATGAGGAAGTCGACCTGGATGCCTCTCCTGGCTGCTATGCTCATGGCGCTGGGGACGGTTTCAACCGCGGATGCGGGGTATTGTGGTGGAGGGAAGTTTAGCTGCTGCCCCCCCGCTGCGTGTGCTCCGTGCGGCGATTACTGCCAAGCGAAAGTGAGCTGCTGCCCGGCTTACCGGACGGTTCGAGAAATCGTCTGGGACAAGCAGGAAGTAAACTGCTGCAAGACGGTGATGGATATCTGCACTGAGCAGGTTCCGGTCACCTGCACGCGTAATGTGATCGAAACGTGCTATCGCGACGTCTGCTGCACCGTGCGTCGGCCGGTCTACACGACCTGCTATCGTGACTGCACGTCGACGGTTCGCCGTCCGGTGTATCAGACCTGCTATCGTGAATGCACTCAAACGATTTGCCGGCCGGTCTACACGACCTGCTATCGTGAATGCACTCAGCGGATCTGCCGCCCGGTTTACAACACGTGCTACCGTACGTGCAACTACACGGTGTGCCGGCCGGTCTACAACACGACCTACCGCGATGTCTGCTGCACCACGTGGCAGACCCAGACTCAGACTTGCTACCGCGAAGTCTGCTGCACCGTGCGTCGTCCGATTACCGAGACGAAGACGGTCGAGGTCTGCACGGGCGAATGGAAGACTGAAACGATCCACGTTCCTGGCCCAGTGGTGACGCGTTGCGTTCGCGATCCCGGTACGTGGGTTTTGGATCCCTGCACTGGTTGCTGCTGCTACCAGCCAGGTTGCTGCCGTCAAGAACAAGTTCAATGCCCGGGGACCACTTGCTGCCGCAAGACCTGGTGCCCGCGAGTTGAACAACGACAAGTCTGCTGCACTCGCTGGGTCTGCGAAACACAGACTCGCCAAGTGCCCTACACTGTCTGCACCAAGGTTCCCTGCACGACGACTCGTCGCATTCCTTGCACCACCTGCACGATGGTGCGGGAATGCCGGACGCGACAGGTGCCCTACACCACTTGCACGATGGTGCAGGAATGCGTGACTCGACGCATCCCCTACACGACGTGCCGGATGGAACGTCAATGCATCACCCGCCGGATTCCGTACACGACCTGCACCTACCGGTGTGAGACCGTGACCCGTCGGATTCCCTACACCACCTGCTCGTGGACGTGTGAAACGGTCACTCGCCGCGTGCCCTACACGACCTGCCGCAAAGAATGCTACCAGACGACTCGCACCGTGACCCGTTGCGTGCCCCGTCAGGTGAACTACACGACCACCCGCTGCGTACCCCGAGTGGTCTGCCGTCAGGTTCCATGTGCTCCTGCGGCTGCTTGTAGCCCCTGTGGCCCGGCGGCGGCCGGCAACTGTGGTCCGGCTGCTCCGGCAGCCGCATCCTGTGCGGTGCCAGTCCCCGTACCCGCTGCCGCGGCGGCAGCACCAGTTCCCGCTGCGGCCATGTAACCGACTCTCCCGTCCAGAGTCGCGAGCGGGCCACTCGCAGCAGGATTTGACAGGTCGATTGAAGTAAACGATTCAGGGGGCGAGAACACAGTGTTCTCGCCCCCTGTTGTTTTTGGGTATCTAATCCCGAATCTCAAAGATCGCTTCGACCTCGACGGCAATTCGATTGGGTAACGAACCCATGCCAACCGCGCTGCGTGCCCCTTTGCCGTTCTCGCCAAACACTTCGACGATCAAATCACTGAAGCCATTGATGACGCTGGGGTGACGCTCGAAGTCCGCAGTGGCGTTGACCATCCCCAAGACTTTGACCAGCCGCACGACTCGATCCAGTGAGCCCAGGTAATGTCGCATCGTGGACAGGATGCACAACCCTGTTTGGCGCGCGGCGGCTTTCCCTTGTTCTTCTGTCAGTTCGTTCCCGACCACACCCTTAAGGTACGAACCATCCGGCAACTGAGGACCGTGACCGGAGACGTAGATCAAGTTCCCGGTGCGGACGACGGGGACATAGGTCCCGGCCGGTTTTTGCGGAGCGGGGAGAGTGAGATTCAGCTCGGCGATGCGTGCGTCAGCGGACATGACAAGACTCCTGTTGGGTTAAAGATAGCCGTACAGTGCCTAGTGCTTTGTGACGGCTTAGTTATAGGGTAGCCACGGTCGCCAGAGCGTGGGCAAATGACTGCTTTTCGTAATTCGCCCACGCTCTGGCGACCGTGGCTACAACCTGAACTTTTAGCTGTATCGAAGCACTACCGGCACTCAAGCAATTCCGCCAGATGCATCTGTTTGATCGGCGACTGCTGGCGATGCAGGGCTCCGCCGATGTTCATCAGACAGCCCGTATCGGTGCTGACCAGCACGTCGGCACCCGTCGTGTTGATGCAATTGACTTTGTCACCCACCATGGCTCCCGAAATCTCCGGATAGCGCACCGAAAACGAGCCTCCAAATCCGCAGCACTGGTCCTGCTTTTCCAAGGGAAGTAAGGTCGCCCCCTCCACATTCCGAATCAAAGTCTGAGCCTCTTCCTTTAAGCCCAGGCCGCGCAGGTGACACGCATAGTGATAGGCCACTTTCCCCTGAAATCGCGCCCCGACATCCGTGACCTGCAGTCGATTCACCAGAAAGTCGCTGAGCTCAAACGTGCGAGACGCCAGGTCGAGAGCCCGGGTATGCCAATCGTGATCGTCGTGCAAGACATGCGGATACTCGACCTTCACCATCGCCGCACACGAGCCGGACGGCGTAACCACCAGCCGATCCCCAGCGAATGTGTTGATCGTATGCTGCGCCAACTCGCGAGCCCCCGCCATGAATCCGCTGTTGTAGAAGGGTTGCCCACAACACGTTTGTTGTTCGGGGAAATGGACTTCGACACCCAACCGCCGTAACAACCGCACGGTGGCAATTCCCGCCTGAGGCCGAATGGAATCCCCCAGGCAGGTAATCATTAACGAAACTTCCACATCAGACCTCTTGGTACTCGGCGGACTTTGAAAACTGTCGGGACAAGAGTGTTAACTATTGAGAGCCACCACCACGTGGCGCGATTACCACCCTAAATCACTTCATCCAGTTCGAACCGTGGCAATCTCACGATATAATCAGGATAGCTTGGACCGATTGTGGACCATCACCGGCATCGGCGTCAAACAAGTCGACCCTTCGCCACGAACTAAACTGCGGAACGTTTGGCAAAATCATGAATCCCGAAAGCCGATCGATCAGCTTCAGCCCTTTGTGGATAGTCGCCGGAGCGGCAGTACTTGCGTTTGGGGCGTTTCTGTATGCGTCGACTCCGTTACAATTTTGGATCTATACGCTGGTACTATACGCAGTGTTTCTCCTGGTTATTTTCCTCGCCCGCAAACCGCTCCAAAGGCATCGCGTCAAACACGAAGCGGAGAACGCTCGGTTGACTTTTCGTTTAGGACGAGAACTCCTCGAGGCGAAATTCTTCACCTTGGCCAGTTCGCTCGGCAAACCGCGCGGGCTGAAGTGGCTGGATTGCGACTGGCACGACGATGTGATTCTTGCTCGAGACCGGCAGACCGGGTTGATCACGGCTTTCGTGGGGGTCAGCCTGCGTTTCGAAGCCATCGAAGGGAGCGATATGGAAGACGTCGCGGCCGTATCTTCCTTGCGAGATGCCAGCGCCCTGTTCCATTACCAAGCGGGAAACTGGGGCACTGGCGGCCGAGCCCTCTTCAACATGGATCCTCAAACGGCCATCGAACGCTTGCAGGATCAATATGAGTCGCTGGAACCCAAGGTCGGGGTCTCGGCCCGCCAATAGCACCACATTCGATGTTACGCCGGTGGGGTCTTAACGAAGAAATCGTGCTCGATCTGACGGCAACGGCTGTTTGCAATGGATGTCTCTGTCGCAACACTTGCTAACTGTTCCTCGAACCCTGAGAATACGGGGCCGTATCCCGTTTTCAGGAATTGCAGGAATAGGACCGAGACGTGTCGTTGATCGTACAAAAGTTCGGTGGTTCCAGTGTGGCCACCGCGCACAAAATTCTGGCCGCCGCGCGGCGCGCCATTCAAGCTCAAAGAGTCGGGCATCAAGTCGTCGTCGTCGTCAGTGCTCGAGGTGACAAAACCGACGAGCTGATCGCGCTGGCGAAAGAAATCACCCAGAATCCACCCGCTCGCGAAATGGACATGTTGCTGTCGACAGGCGAGCAGGAATCGGTCGCGCTGTTGGCGATGGCCGTTCAGGAATTGGGGCATCAAGCGATCAGCATGACCGGTGCCCAGATCGGCATCGTCACCGATTCCACTCATACGAAGGCCCGCATCCGCACGATTTCGACCGATCGCATGCGACGCGCGTTAGAGCAGGGCAAGATCGTGATCGCCGCCGGCTTTCAGGGCGTCGACGACGACTTCAACATCACGACTCTGGGGCGCGGTGGTAGTGACACGACCGCGGTCGCCCTGGCAGCCGTGTTGAAAGCCGACTTCTGCGAGATCTACACCGACGTTGACGGGGTCTATTCGACCGACCCGCGGATCGTTAAAGAGGCCCGCAAGATTGGCCGCATTTCCTACGATGAAATGCTCGAAATGGCCAGTCTGGGCGCGGGCGTCATGCATTCCCGCTCGATCGAATTCGCCAAGAAATACCGCGTGCCGTTGTGGGTCAAGCCGTCGCACTCGGACGGTGCCGGAACGTTGATCGCCCCGGAATCAGACGACCCGACTGCCGTCGTCACCGGGGTGGCCCTCGTCAAAAGCGAAGCACGGGTCACACTCAGCGGCATCCCCGACCGTCCCGGTGTCATGCGGCTGATCTTCACCAAACTCGCGCAGCGGAAAATTCCCATCGACATGGTCGTGCAAGACGTCGGGGCCGAAGGTCTGGCGGAGGTCACCTTCACGGTACCCCAGGACGACCTGGCCGAAACGCTGACCGCCGCTGAAGAAGCTTCGAAGGAGCTCGGTGCGGGAACCGTGCGGCATGGAACGAATGTGTCGAAGATCTCTGTCGTCGGCAGCGGGATGCGGACGCACTCGGGTGTCGCGGCGCAAATGTTCCACTCGCTGGCTGCCGCGGGAGTCAACATCGGTTTGATTACCACCGGCGATATCAAGATCTCCGTGCTCGTTGACCGCGATCAGGCTCAGGCCGCCGTGGAAGCTGTGCACCAGGGGTTTCAACTCGATCAATCCACATCCAGTGTTCCGAGCATCGGCGTGGATTTGCGCGAGCCGGGGGGCGACAGCGGAGCAGTTTCTAACGAGGATTTGGAAAACTCGGTCGTCGCGAAGCTCAGCACCATGGAAGACATCGTGGTTAGCGAAGTCGCACTCGAGTCCGATCAGGCACGTGTCACGCTACGCAACATTCCCGATGAACCCGGCGTATCGGCCAAGATCTTCACGGAGATCGCTCACGGCGGCGTGATGGTCGACATCATCGTCCAGAATGCCAGTCATGATGGAACAGCCAGCTTATCCTTCACGATCCCCAGCAGCGGTTTGGATCAGTGCCTCCGCGCATTGCAACCAATTCTGAAGGAGTGGGCCAGCATGGAAGTTTCGCACGATCCGCATGTCGCGAAGATCTCTGTGATGGGGATTGGACTGCGGAGTCACACCGGAGTGGGCGACAAAATGTTCCACGCTCTGGCGGATGCGGGCATCAACGTCCAGATGATCAGCACGAGCGAGATTCGGATCAGCGTCCTGATCGACCACGCCAGCGGCCCCGCCGCTGAAGCCTGCCTGAAGGAAGCCTTCCACGGGCTCGCGTAGAAACCTATTGTTTACAGGTGAGGGATCTGGGAACATGCAATTTGTCTGAATCGTTGCGTTCCTCGGCTCCATTGTAGACATCGGCGGAAATATGAGTCGTCACAAGCCGTTCAAGTTGTCGCCTTCATTAGTGGTGGTCGGCGTGGTTTTGGTGGGGGCAATTGCGATCGGCATTGCCGTGCTGTTGCAACCCGCGCCCATCAAACTGGAACTGGAACCGATCGCAAAGCAGTCCGTGAATGAAGAAGAAGTCCTGACAATCACTCCGCTGGCTCACGTCACAGGAGCTCCTGCTGAGAGTTTGAAGTTTGGCGTTGCCGGACTGCCAGGTGCGAAAATCAATACGAAAACGGGAGTGGTCACCTGGAAGCCGTCCGAAGCCCAGGGACCCAAGACATTCAAGGCCGAGGTGAGTGTTAAGACGACCGGCAAGGAGAAAACTCAAGCTGCGAGAAAGTTCTCGGTCGAGGTCAATGAGGTCAACACGGCGCCCGTCATTCTGGATGTCGGCGAGCAGACGGTAGCCGCTGGTGAGACCTTGAAATTCCTCATCCGGGGCAGTGATCCTGACGATCCGCCGCAAGTGCTGGACTATCGCTTCGGGAAAGTCTTCCCCGCCGGGGCCTTGCTGGATCCGCGGAAAGGATCGTTCGAATGGACGGCTCCGGAATCCAGCGACGAGCACGATGAGTCCGTCGATGTCATCGTCTCGGAAGCAGAAGAGAAGGAAGGGCTGAAGGCGGATGTGAAGTTCAAGATTCATGTCACTTCCACGGCATCGCCGGCCGAACGCCTGGCCGCCGCGCTGCGGGAAACGGGACTGGACGTCGTCAAAGTCGGTGGAGATGCGCCACCGGGATTCTCGGGGATTCCGAAGGGCTATGAGATCAACGGCCAGACGGTGACCATTCTGGAATACGAAAACGCTGCAGCGGCTCAAGCCGATTTGAAGCAGATTTCAAAAGATGGCCAGACCTTGTTTGGCCAGCCGCACAAGTGGTCCGCCACGACGCGCATCTATCAGGCCCAGCAGTTCATCGCGCTCTATGCGGGATCCGAACCGAAGATCCTCGCGGCGCTGGAAAAGAAGCTCGCGCATCCGGCCATTACCGCAGAAGCAAGAGTGTCTGCTCCGATGCCCGAAAAGACTGAAGTCAAGATCTCGGCCCTGCAGAAACTCGGCCAAGACCTCGCGGCACTGCTGAAAGAGAAAAAACTGCTCAACAAGAAGGAATACCCGGCGATTCGAAAACTCTTCGCCCGGCAGTTCGAGGACCAGCGTAAAGAGACATTACAGCCGATCTTCGAAGGGGATGGAGTCGATCTGAAGAAGTGGTTTGACCAGCATCCGGATTACCTGGAAGAGTTCTACACGGCGATCGCGCCCGAAGACGATCTGGCCAAGGCCCTGGGTGTTCTGATCGAACTGCACAAGAAGTTTCCGCGGCAGTTGGACGATTACTTCTCCCTGGCAATCGCGACGGCCGTCACGTGGGACCAGGAATCCGGGATCTATGACTACAAGCATCACTCCGATCGCACGCACTCGGTCTATCCCGACGGCATGCTGGGTGCGGTGGAGAATTTTCAATTCTTCGTCGACACGGAAAAGGTCATGCAGGGGCGAGCTCAGTATGTGCCGTGGGAGTTCCTGAAGCACCTGATCAATCACCGCACGCCCCGTCAGGAACGGGAATGGGCGTTGCAGAATTACGTCAGCAAACGGGTCGACTTTGGCAAATGTTATTCGCAGGTGCCTTACGACAAGGAGATGCTGCGAACGGAGAGCAAGGTCTGCAAGCTGGACGGCAAGCCCTATGACCTGCCCGACATTTTGAATTTCGGCGGTGTGTGTGCACAGCAGGCGGACTTTGCCGCCCGCGTCGGGAAGAGCATCGGCGTGCCGGCGGAATATGTCACCGGACAAGGCCGCTTCGGCGGACATCATGCCTGGGTCATGTGGGTGGAATTGGAAGATGTCACGAAGACCGGCATCGTCTTCAAACTCAAGTCGCACGGCCGCTACTTCGACGACAACTATTATGTGGGCAACGTTCCCGATCCACAGACGGGCCAAACGATCACCGATCGCGAACTGGAACTTCGGCTGCATGCCGTGGGGATGGATACCGTAGCCTATCGCCAGACGAAACTCATCATGTCGGCCTATCCGGTCCTGGGTGAAGCGATGGCCTGGAACACCATCGACGAAATCGTCTTCTTGAACGACGTCATCGAAATGTGTCCCGGCAATGAGGACGCGTGGCGAGCGGTCGCTCGGTTGGCCCGGGATGGAAAGATCGAAACGGCGAGCTATCGCCTGATCAATGTCATGTTCGGCAAGTTGTTTCGGACCTTCGCGAACTTCCCCGACTTTACCTGGAAGGTCTTCGACGATCTGGTCTCGTTCCAGAAAAACGTCAAGCAGCGGAACCGTTACTTCGAGCAATTGGTTCAGATGTATGAAGCGGCCGGCCGCCCCGATTTGTCGTGCGAAGCCCGGTTGCTGTTGAGCGAATACCTGTTGGAGGAAGGCAAGACGAAAGAAGTCCTCACCGGTTTGGCATTCACCATCAAGAAATTTCCGGATGAAGGTCAGTTCGTCCCGAAGCTGCTCGACAAATTGGAAATCGTGTCATCCAACGTCAAAGGATCCGAACCGGCAGTTTTACAGCTCTATCAGGAATTGTTGACCCTGATCCCACCGCGTCGAGGCGATAGCGTCAGCGACTTCTATCTGCAGATGCTGCAACGAGCCAGCGACCGCTTCAAAGCGGCCGGACAGACAGAACAAGCCCAGGCCTATGCGGCTCAAGTGGCAAAGCTGAAGGCGAGTAAGAATTGATTCGAGGATACCAACCGCAAATCAGCCGCAACTCGACTTAGGCTAGCACGTGATTGGAAATCTGTGGCCGTCCCAAATCTTGTAGTTGATCGAGCGTGAATTCGCGCAGTACGACACAGTGGATGCTGAAGCGTCCCGCGCCCGATGGTTGAGATCGCACCACCGTGGCAGCACTATCCACGGTCCGCTGCAATTGAGGATTGGAAATCCTCAACAGGACTTCCGAACCGATTGCCAGATCCTTTTCAACTAACAGGCACAGTCCCGTCTGGCTGATGTCAAGCAATTGACCCACCGCTCGGGACGATTGCAGCAGCCAGTCAGTTTCCCTGGGAGTCAACTCCAAGGTCTGGGCACGCTCGACTAGCGTCACCGAACACTCGCTCTGCCGCCGAGGAAATCGCCGACGTTCACTGCCGCTCGACGGTTCGACCAACGATGGTGTTTGAATCTGCTGTAACGGGAAAATCGATTCGGTCGAATCATCCACCGCAACGTCTGGCGCCTCTACCACAGGCTGGACTTTTTCCACAGCCGGTACGGCCGATTCCATTAAATCCAGAATGTCGCGTTGACCATGCAATCGCAGCAACGCTTTTCCCAGCGGATCTTTCACCCGCTGCGACCAGTGGTTAATCGCCGGTCGAGATCGGGCCTGCGGTGTTGCCGAACGAAACACTCCGAAGGGCATCGCCTGTTGCGTGGCTTCACTTTCCGTAGAAACTTCGAGCATTGTCGTGTGCCTGAATCTGCGTGCGGTCTAGAACCAAACTACCGGGCAGAAAAATCCTGGGGGGGGAATCGCTTGAACTTCAGCGACACCCGTAACTTTGGTCCCAAGTTTTTCTGCGCCATTCCATCGCAGAATCCGCTACACGGATTGCATGGACTGCTGGATGAAGCATAGTTCGCATTCACAGCGAGTCAAATGGTGGCACCGAGCGGAGCGTCGGGTGTAAGAACACTCCAACTTCATCTCGCACGAGTGCGGTAAGCTAATCTTCAGCCACCGATTCCGGTCAGCCAGCCAGTTGACGGACAACTTCGCTGATTGCGGCCTTGAATTGCTCCAGCGTCACGCTGCGCAATTCAATTCCAGCACGGGTGAACTTGCGGATGGCGATTTCCACGATTTCCTGAGGACGCATTTTCCGGGAGGCGACTTTCATGGCAGGCACTTGCTCGTTAAGGCAGTTCTTCTTGGCTTGAGCCCTGCGAGGCGGCGGGGTTACATAGCGGCGGGCGGTGGGTATCTGGCACAATTGCCGAAGATATTCCTAGAGGGTAGTACTTAGGGTGGCAATAAAGGTTACAACAAGCTAGCCACAATTCTCGTTCTTGGACGTAGGCGGGGTAAATCTGGGGTTCCCTGACGATTATAAGGGTTCCACCAAGTGTCGCGTAACCCCAAGTTGAAGATTCGGAAGATTGACGAATTCAGGCATAGATGAGTTACATGTGCAATTAGGTCAATGACTTAGGAGCGATTGAATGTCGAAAACTTTTCCCCAGTCCGGAAAGCAGGTTCGCCCGAAAACCGCCATCAAAGGGAAACGCTATCGCTGCGCCCGGTGCCACAAACGCAGCCCGAAACCTGTCAAAACGCCCGCGCCCTGGTATTGTCCCACCTGCATCGGCCTGGAATCTGCGAGTTCTGAATCGACTAGTGAAGTTGAATAAGACCTTTGATCGCTTAGGCACGATGGGTGTTCACACTCGAATTCCACTGACATGGATGTGGAGGGAATACCTCGTTGTAACGACCGGCTGCCGGCCGGCAGAAATCGACCCATTTGCGTATTGGATGCGTAATACACTACACTGGCTGGCTTACCGGGCGTCCCATCGAAATTCGAATGCCGAGTGGCGCCCATCCGAGACATCCAGATTGAGAAACACGCACATGGCCGAAGGTACGATCAAGAAGTTGACTGACAAGGGTTTTGGGTTCATCAGCACGGGCGGCTCGAATGACCTGTTCTTCCATTCCAAAGCCCTGCAAGGCGTCCGGTTTGACGAACTACAAGAAGGCCAACGGGTCTCGTTCACCGAAGGCCGCGGCCAGAAGGGCCCGTGCGCGGAAAACGTCAAGGTGATCTGAGTAACTCGTAAGCAGCAGAACGGGTTCTTTCGCGAGCCTCCGTTCTGCACATTCATCTTCTCGCCCGCTTGGTCACTGATGGTCAAGCCGGGCTGAGAGATGATCACGCAGTTCCCACGATCGACTGAGGCATCTCCAGACACGATCTCGCTTCCTCAACTCTTCAACTTCTCCGTGGTGCAATTGCGCGGGATGAGGCACTCGGATAACGAGTCCGCCGCCAGTTGGGCACAGCGACCGCTGAAATCCAGGCCCGCATAGTCCGCGGCGCGATGGCCATCACAGATGCCGAGCACCAGCGTCTGGTTCCGTCGAGCTGAAATCTCGGTCACCTGGATCGCGATATTGTCCTGCTCGTCTTGCTGCTTTCGTTGTCTTATCGTCTCGTCCATGATCCACTTCACGATCATTTCTGATGACGCGGCCTGTTTAACCTTTTCCAGCTCTTCCTGAATGATTTCTGCGTAGTGAGTCACCCAATTCTGATCTCCACCAGCGGGCTTCCCGGCTTTGATCGGTGGGCAAATGCCGTCGGATGCAACACACAAGAAGACCTGGCCAGATTCGCCTGCTTTGTTCCAGAGACTCTCAATTGAGTGGCTGTGAATGTCAGCCTCGGCACTCAGTGAATAAAGGCGATCTCCCAAAGCCCGGCAAATAGAGATGTTATAAAACCGTTGTGCCAGCCGACTCAAACTCGCATCATCGCGAAGTTCCGGCGGAACCTGCCGTGGATCGATGGGAATCTTGGGGTTAGCGTTGTGTGTTTCGTGGATCAGGAATTCACCCTGCACCTTTCCCGTTTGAGTGATGGCGAACGCAATGACCGGTGAATCGCCAATCTGAGCGACCAATAGCGGCCCTTCCGAGTTCAGCACGGCAACACTCGCCGTTGACCCGTCGATGCACTCTTTGGTTAATCCCGCCGTCCTGAGACACGCATCCCGCAGGTCTTGCTCGCTCAGATCTACCTCAGAAACTCCAGCAAACATGCGGTCTTGCTGATATTCGATGGGTTGCGAAAGCGTTTTCCCAAAACTCTCGCTGGCATTACCCTGGCACAGGCCGCTAGCAACCTGATGCGTGCCGAAGTCTTTGTTTTCAAATTGAGTGACATAGGGAGGACGATTCATTTCCGGCAAGACCCAAACAAAGAGCGTGAAACAGTGATCCAACCCTATTAACGTACAACACGGTGCCAGAACTTGCGGGGAAATCGACGGAGACTGAAGCTCTGGGCCAATTGTCGATTGTTCGGTCGGCGTCATCGACTTCGTTGACGTCGATGAATTCGGACATGGCGTCAGGTTTCACTTGTCCCACTCGCAGACAAAGATGTGCCGATAGTCGCTGTTGTTGTCGTCGTAGGCTCCGGTGGTAGTCAAGAACACCATTGCATGCTCTGCACCGCCGGCATCGTCGGCTCTGAATTCGGATTCAACAGGCTTGCCTGTGACCCAAATCCATTTGCCTTCGGTCACTTCATCAGACGCGCCGAGCCACGCTGTCGCGTTGGCCTTGCGGCAGAGGTCCGCGACGCCTTCCCATTCGGCCGGAGTCTCCAACGTTGCCAGGTGACCTCCCATTTCCTCACAGATGCGTTTGGCAACGTGCCAGGGCGCCTTTTCGTTGATGATGGCGTATTCGTGGCCGCCAAACTTCACGACGTCCTTGGGCTTGCTCCGGATACCGCCATCAGCTTCAGCCGCCGCGACGCGGACCTTGATTTCAGTGGCCCCGTCCAGATCCCCGGCCTTCGTTGCTTCGGTCTGCAGTTGCTTCAGGACCTTCACTCGGTCGCTCGCTGCCTTTTGCACTGCGTAGAATCTGGCATTGTCGGCTTTGTCCACGGCGGCCTTGTACGTGGCTTCCGCGGAGTCCAGTTTCTTCCGGACCTTCTCTGACAGTTCGGCCAAAGCAACAGCTGCGAACAGCGACAACAGGGCAAACACAAAACAACGGTTCATAATGACTCCGTCTGAGAAGGGTATGCGGCCGGAAGAGTCGTCTTAATGGGAAAAAACCAGTTGAACATACTGGCGGACTCGTGGCAAGCGAACGGTTGCAATTACAGATAGGACGAAGCGAATGGCAGCGCCACGACGATTTGTTGTCCATCAATCTGTCGAATTTGTCGTAAAATCGCGATTCACGCGACTGACTACGGGCAAATGGTTTAGGATGGGGACTCCCTCTGTCTGCTCAGGCACCTATGCGCTGGAGGACATCACCGTGAAACGCTTGTTGCACTCGCTGTTGCTGCTGGCTCTGTTGGCCTCCCCGGTCCTGGCGGAAGATCGAGTCGAAAACCAGGTCGGTGGTTCCGAGACACCGCGGACGGGAAAACTGACCGGACGATTTGTGTTTGATGGTGAGCCACCACCACGGGCACCGATTAGGGTTTCAACGGAGCGCGGGACTCGGGCAGGCGACGATTACCAGGACTTAGACGCCCAGCGCTTCGCAAAGTTCAAGTTGACCGACGAAACGTTGATAGTTGGTCCCGACCGAGGCATCCAGAATATTCTGATCTGGATCTTCGACAAGTCCGTGCCCGTTCCGCCAGTCCCACTGGTTCGGCGATTGCCGCAGCCTGCCACTCTGACTTTTGACCAAGGCCGTTTGCAACCGCACGTTCTCGCCTGGTGGGCAGGCCATCGCGCCCTGGAATTGAAGAACGCAGACGAATATGTCACCAATTTTCGCTGGGATTCAATTGGCGCGAATACTATTAACCAGTCCCTTGGCCCAAATCATTCAGAGAAGTTTCAAACTCTGCCCGAGCGTATGCCGTCGCGAATGAAATCGGACATCTATGCCTGGCTGCAACCGGCGATCGTCTTTCCCTGTGCTCATCCCTATTTCGCAGTGACGGATGCCGAGGGGTACTTCACCATGTCCGACCTGCCGGCCGGGGAATGGGAATTCCGCATCTGGCACGAGCGTTGTGGGTGGATCAATACCGCAGGCTGGCCGAAGGGGCGATCCAAGCACAGAATCGGAGACAAGGTCCTCGATTTGGGCTCGATCAAGATCAAGCCCGAGGTTCTGCAGATTAAAGGTGAACCGCCCGCTGCACCCGCCTCGACGACGTCAGCAACTTCTGCGAGACCAGCGGCAGACTCCCCGCGCAAAGGCTGGAAAGAACTCGGTGAACAACGCCGGACCGCTCACGAGCGGGACGGTGGCAAGGAATGGGTCGGGACGTGGATCATGCACTTACCGGCCGGTTTCGAACATCAGATTCGAATCGTGGAAACGGAATGTGGAATCCTGAAGTTCGCTGCCGACAAGAATCTGAATTCGCTGGGCACCTATGCTCTGATCAAGAACCAGCTATTGTTGGTGAAGCCGAACGACGCCTCAGACACCGACGATTTCATCTGGCAGTTGAACGACGAAGGGCAGTTCGTCCTGATCACCGACAAGAACCGAGCCGGAGCCCGCTACATCGGCGCCGTACTCGAAAAGGTAAAGCAATAGGCAAACCATTCCGGAGTATCTGAAATGAGCTTACGGGAACCGCAATTGGTCTTGTCCCCCGCCTTCCCCTATTTCGTTCGACTTCAGGTTCATGCCGTAATTGTCATAAACAGTCGTTGAAACTGCTGCCCTAATAGCTCAGGAATCGGATCGAAGCTCCCACTGCCGAATTGGGTAGATGTTACCATGGGAGTTCCGATCGTGAAGCGAACTCTCCGCATGTTGGGATCGAATTGAGAATTCTGAACGTAAGTCGCCTGCTGTCGACCGGCGATAAACCAACTGGGAATCCACGAGCCCGCAAGTTTGTATGTCGGTGGTCCAGGGACAACAGCCAGGTTGGCAGCAAGTGCCGCCTTGGCGGTTGCCTCGTTCAAGAACGCGCGTGCCCGCGTATCCAGACGATCTGCATCGGCGTGTGACAACAATTCATTCCAACTATATTCCAAGACGAGATTGGGACCGTCTACCCCCCACTTTTCCAGGTGCAGAGTCTGGGCCTTTCCGCTGATTGTAGTGGCCACTTCCTGATAGTGGCGATCTTTGACTCCCGCCACGGAATTAGAAGATACCATTTCAGATTGCTTCGAAGAATCACCAAATGGGTTGGTGGCACATTGCACAACCATTTCCAGTGATCCACGCAATTTCGGATCGTCTGGATTCAGTTCGACGGCCTCCTGCAGCAATGGAATTGCCGGCAGCAAAACCAATTTCAACTCATCCGGGTAGCTTTTTCCTCCGAACAACTTCTCCTGAGTTCTACCTGCATTTGCCCAGAGCTTGACAACGAGTGAAGCATACATCCCGGCACACGACCAATAGTGTTGCCGATCCAATCGTAGTGACTTGCGATGAATCAGCATGAGCTGGATAATTGCGGCGGCTGGACCGTATTTCCCTGGATCCTGTGCCGGATCTGGATTGAACCAGGAACCAGCAATCATCATCATGGCGGCCGACCACGGATGCCCGTCGTCTACTAATTTCTTAAGCATCGGCCATTGTTCGTGCAGCACGCCCTCTTTGGGCGCCAGATTCCGCAATCGTTCAACCCATTTGGAACACTCGTCATAGGTGAGCGACATCAACAGCATGTTTTCAGCAGCATGTGCCGCAACTTCCTTCACGTCTGCCCGGGCTAGCGGTTCTGCACCTATTGCGAGGTCATAGGCTTGCTCAAAGTATTGCCGGGTCCTGACTCCGTCACCGAGGTCCACCCAACAAAACTTTCCACGTTCGAGGCACCAGTGGGCACGATCGGCAACATGTAAGTCCAGTTCCAGAATCTGGTCCAGAACACCTTCCGCCGATTGCAGCTTGCGCTCTTTCTCGAATTGCATCCAGTCGAACAGTAATTGAATCAGTGCGCTGGGAACGGTGGGGTCCTGTGACTGCGACTGGTATTGAGTATTTAGTTCATTCCACCACGTCATGGACTTGACCAATTGCCTACGCAAGAAGTCACCGATGCTCATGATTGCCTCCCGTGATAGTTTACTGAATATACGTGAGTGTTCGACTCAACAAAGAAGAGTGGAGCGGTTCTTGCAGCGAAATCGTGACCGTCTTGGGGCAAATCCGTGATACGCCGATTTCCGGCTAACACAATCTGAATCTCCCACGTTATCGTGTTAATTCGGTAGAGGCGGCCCGACCTGTCTAGCAGAGATATGGCGAAACCGTCGTTCGCAAGGCAGACTCTTTCAATAGGATCCTCGATTGGGAGAGTAACAGGAGTCACTTCTCTGCCATTCAGAACATCATTTAACGTTCCGTGTCGAACGTTAATACGGCCTTGATACATCCAGAATAACCAAAGATGGCCGCTTGGGGCATGGTAGGTTGCCCCGCAGAAGGCACCAATATGTGGAGTAAACAAGCGAGTGCCGATTTCCGAAACTTTTCCGTTGTCTCCGCTGCTCCTAAACGCTCGAATCGCATCCACGTTGTCGCGCGTTGGTCCGGAGCATAAACCGGTCCACAACACGATATCATCCCACGCAAATAGCTGGCTCCTTGTGATATTGGACAGGGCCATGCTCGCTACCGGCCGGCATCGGTCGTCTGCTCCCAAATAGAAAATGGATCCGCCACTGTCACACAACCAAAAGCCGCACTTGTGGTATGGGGCCACGGCCGTGACATTACTGGGAATTGACTCGATTTGTTTCGGAACACCCACGCCGGCATCCAACAGAAAGCCCGTGCCTTCCATTTGGGCCCCGAAGATGCGATTCGATCCGTCCCGCCCAAAAACATACCAACGACTTGCTTTTGCTGTAATGCAAGAATCCCGACCATCGCGACCAACCAGCCACAAACCGTCGTCTCGTAGTTCAATGGCCGATGCACTCTGCTCGTTATGGGCAAACACAGCCAGCAATGTCCCAGTACTCCTCGAATCTTGAGCAATCGGACGAAAGCACACGCAGGCATGGGAACTAAGAAGTCGAATTGAATCGTCTGTCCCCGCAGTGAGGCAAGTCGGCACTCCCCACGATTGTGACTTAAATTCCACATTCACCGGCTTCGATTGCAATTCATCCTGCAACATATACATATGACCCGTGCGGTCAACCCAGATTAATCCGTTTTCGGACCACGTCATGCAAGTTGGAGCTGCAGTCAATTCCAGGGACCGAAGTGGTACGAGTCCATTATTGAGTGAGTACACTATGATCCGGAGATTGGAGTAGCCAATGGCCACTCGCTCGGAACTACACAGCGTGACACACAACACGTCGGTCCTGTTCTCCCGCTTTGCGGCAATTCTTGTTGCTTGATCAAAGAGTTGTATTTGTGTATCCATTCCAGTCCGAACGGCGACCAGGATGCGATTTGGATCCGCGGCGATGCCGCTCACTTCTCCGGTAACCAGACCGATCTTAGTCGTCGCCGCAGAAGCAGATTGTTCGGTCCGCGTAATTGCAGTTGCAGCCAATTCCCCTTCCCGTGTCTGATACCACAAAGTGTGTCCTGCCCACCTCATGACGGGAGATTCAAATTCCGGAACGAGATAACGGAACTGGTGGATGCAAGTTTGTCTTATCAACATCCCCTTGCCATCAATTTCCAGCTCAAGAATCTCGGCTTCCCCATTCTCGTAGGCAATTGCCAAATGATCGGCGAATCGGGATACGAATAAACCGAGTGGCCGTTGGCGACGGACTTCGATTCGTCCAGGTAGTTCGCACCCTTGGCGCGCGTCCAGGAGTCGAATGGCCCCCATTCCTTCAAGGACGAACGCGATCGCTGGCGAATCCGAAAGACAACCACAGGCCGCACCCGGAATCGTCAGCTCAAACAAAGTTTCTGCCGCGAAAGCCGCCTGAGATGCGTTCTCGGTAAGCAGGTTCAACCTATTGGTTTCGAGCCACGGCCGCGGCCAGTCCGCGCGGCAGCCGTGGTCTAATGCCGCCCGTCGCGCATTCGAGAATCCTTCGTGGGCAGCAAGTGTGAGAAATGTACCCGGATACTTCGATAACGCCTGCGCGTGGCTGCGGACAAACTTTAGGTACTCCCGACAATCATCCACATCCAACACCAGCCGCTCAAAGTCATGCAAGAGTTCGTATGGGTCAGTGTGAAAACACCGGCAATCCAGGTACAGAAAGTCCGACAACACTTGCCCCAGAGTCGACTGCATTTCGGCATGCTCGAGTTGATATCCCGTTTCCAACAACGCATGTGGCGTGCAGTCGTGCCAACTTGGACTGTTGCCCGAACGGTTTACCCGTGAAGTGCCGATCGCTGGCGCCGCAAAGTACTCAGCCAGACGACGATGTCGCATGACCCGTACGTTTTTCGTCTTCAGGTACTGCTCGCCAACATACTGTTCGACCTGTCGATGATAGAAATACAACACCGTGCTCCCGGAGACGCCCCGTTCGAGCAGATAGGGGGCCAGATCGAAGCGGAGGCGGGACCACAGCGCAACGGGAATTCGCCTGGCGTCGGCCGGTAGTTCGTGGCGGTTGTTCGCGGTGGCTGAATCGAGCCAAGCCTTGTACTCGGGGTCGTCGAACAACACTTCGAGGATTTCGTTCTCGGTCAAGCCGTATCGAGCCGACACGATGTAGCTGGTTGCTGCTGCGACGGTCGGACCATGCTCAGCGGATTGCTCCAACCGATCAAATAATCCCTTCAATAACGATTGTACGTCGGTACCCAGTTCCACGATATTATCAAACGATCGCCACCGTTTTGCTTCCTCGAAGAGTATCTTCAGATACAAGGGACTCCGGCACTCTTCGGCTGTTGATGATCGAATCTGATCCAGTATCGCTAGCTGTTGCGTTTCGCTGACGGTGCGGCGAACTGACGGTAACCACTTCTCAAACAAGAGAGTGCGGGCCTGATCAAACAGGAGCGACTGAATTGAAACCTCATTTGCCAATAATCCACGACTTTTCAGGACGTTGAAGGGTCCCGCGGCCTGTTCGTCGACTTGTGAATCGGACAGACACGATATCACGAGCTTAGCGTAGGGCGGCAACGGAGACGAACGTAACCAAGTCAGTTGTCTCGCCCCATCGGCATCTTCTAGCTGATCAAGCGCATCCAGGAAAACATGAATCGGCCGGTCCTTCGTCGCGCGTTCCAACTGGTCATAGAATTCACTGATGAGATCTCGGAGATCGGTTGGCAGCTTGCTTTCGAGCGAGAAGAACCGCCGCAGTTCGCTGCACAGATTCACCAGCAACGAACGCAGGTCCGATGACTTTGTCGTTGTGCCCAAAAAGCGAACGATCGAAATGGCTTCTGAATGTTGCCGGGTGGCCTCTCGCGCCGCGTGAGCCAAAAGCGCCGTCTTGCCGCTGCCGGAGCTACCATGCACGACCAGAAACCGCGAATCATTGTTGGACAAATAATCGAGGATGGCAGTTGTTTCTATCTGACGTCCAACAACTCCATTCACTGGAGCACGTTCGTCCGCAAACCTTTGATGTGCCTCTCCCTCCAGCTCCAGTTCTCTCGCGTACCGGTCCGCGTCTCCTGGAATCACAGTCGAAACCCGAATCGCTTTCGGCTTCCAGTATTCATCCATCTGGTTCTGAATGATGGTCTTCAGCCGCGAGAAAACGACATTGCATAGTTCGGTCAGGTGATCTGTCGTGACATCGAGCGTTAGTTGTCCGTTGTCGCCGGGAACCTCGTGCAGCGTCACTCCATTTGCGTCATGAACGGCTTCCAGGCGATCGCGCAGAAGGGATTGCAATTGAGCCTGAGCCTTCTGGGAATCGCGATGGATATTATCATTGTCATCAAAATCAACGAAGTCGCGACAGCGCGGGTCGCTTAAGGCCTGTTCAACATTATCGATCGTCCGAATCACGGCCATGACGTGTTCGTGGGCATTGGCAACATTGAGCGCACCATGCCAGATTTCCTGCTCAGTGGCAGATGCCTGAAATCGTACGATAGACGGAATGGAATCCGGTGCTGTCAGATGGGACGGCTGAAATCGTGTGGTGAGGTCCGTTTCAGGGAATGCCTGATTGACGATCGACCACAACACGTGTTGAACGTTGAGCCACGCTGGAGTGTCTCTGGCCTTCCCGTCTTCGCCGTCTTCCTTGCCATAATCAACTCCATCGATTTTCTTTAATCGAGAACGCAACACGTGAACGGGCGGGACCGCGTTGAAATCACAGAGATACCACTGTCGAAGAACCGTGACCGACGGACCGTCCGCCTTACCATCAAGCTTTGTCGCCGCTGTGTGTAACTGCTCGAATTCGCCCGTCGAGATTTCTTCCGGCAACGGTCGCCACCCATAACGATTCCCCAACAGGATCAGGAAGTTTGGCTGAGGCGAGACCTCCCGCGAGCGGCGAAGCTCCTCAAAACAAATTCGCATCGTGCGATGATCCAACCCCGCTTCGGTCGGTACTCCCCAGCGGAGATCAATTGCTTGAAACTGAAAGCCACGTTGCAAACAAAGCTGTTCGAGCTTCGGGAAAACATCCCGTTGCAACGCGTTCCTCTCGTGCTTCAGGTCACTGAAAGTCGAACTGACGAACACACGAATGACCGGAAGCAGTCGCGTGGCGGAGTTGTTCGTCTGCATCACGAACTCCTGATCTCAGTTTTAGCCCCGTCGATTCAGATGCACATTGTTCGCGCGTATGACAACGCTCGTTCAGTCCGAGCGGAGCCATCAATTTGGCCGCCCATCTAGATCGATGACAACTGTCCCCAAAAGCATACTTGATTAGTGCCACGCGGTTTTGCACGTCAAGTCTTGTGCATTCAACTCCCGACCGCGCGGCCGATGATGAAGCAGATTCCCATCAGGAACGCGCCAATCACAATGGCCGCTGCGACGTTCCCATTTTTGATCTCTGCGGCAAAATCGATTTTCGTTTCAATGATATCGAAGAGCTTGTAACCGATGACGGTCATGATGATTCCCAGCCCTCCAAACATCGCCGCAAACATCAATGATTCCCACATCAGCCCACTCCTGTTCGTTAGATGGATTACGAATTCAATTAGAAACATTTGACGCGGTTAATAACGTGCTAGTGACAATCGGACGAATGTGAGCACTGTGCCGAATCTTGGCCGAGGAAAAAAAGCCCCCGCAGTCCTTACGGACCGCACAGGTCTCACAAATATCCAGGTACTCGTTCTTCCAATCGGAAATACTTCTGCGAGCATCAGGCCAAAGTTCTTCGTCAATCGTGCAAAGTTGATGGTTGTAGATCGAGACCGCCATCCGATGTTGTTTAAGTGTCCTCACCGACTCAACCAAGGGCGATCGATAGTCTGCCGGATCGATCCACAGCGCATCGAGATTCATCTTCACATAGCCCATCATTTCCAATCCCATCAAGGCGACGTGCTCGACAAACGGCAGATTGCGAACGATGAATCGCGCCAGGCCAGGGAGCCTACTTATGGTCTGGCGATGCAGGACGACTCGCAACTCGACACGCAATCCGCAGCGTTCCAAATTCATCAGGCCGCGAATTGTCTGGTCAAACGCACCCTTCGCCTGGACGACGAAGTCGTGTTGCGAGGCGATATCTGAATAGATTGGAATGCCGATGACGAGATCGGGATGATCGATTCCGGCCAGCTCCTGACAGAGCGACAGATAATTGAACAAACGCCCGTTGGACAGCATGTGCAAAGCGGTTTGCGGCAAATGCTGCCGACAGGTATGGATGAGTTCGAGCAACCGCGGACCGAGCAACGTCGGCTCGCCACCGGTGATTCCCAATTCGACCGTCGCCGGATCCATCAGTGGAATGGCCTGCAGATAGGTCTCGGTTAACTGCAGGTCGTCCGTGTCTTTGGGAGGTTGCGAACACATTAGGCAGCGGCTGTTGCAGCGTTCTGTCACCAACATCGAATTGAACGGCGACGAACGGCGATAGATGACCCATAACTCGGCACTGCGAGGCTGGATGAATACGATATCCCCATCCGCCAGATAGGCGAGCGATCCAGGCAACCTATGAATCATCTCGGAATTCAACATGCCAGGAATGTCCGCGGGCTCGCCTGCTACCGCCAGGTAAGCCGCAAATCCGCTAGGCAAAACATCGTCCTGCGAAAGGACAAGGAATGCCTCCTGGAAGCGTAAGTCCCTGCTCCGAAATGGGTCCGTCGTGATGCGCAGTACCGCCGGATCAGCGTCCCATCCCGCATCAAATCTGGCATGTAGTTGGAGCATAGACAATCGAAGTCACACAGCGTACGTCATTAATCCTCAATGAACCCACGACTTCAACACGTCAGCAGCTCGCGGATCATCTTCCAGTAACTGAAACAGATGCCGCATGACGCCCATGTTCTTGCCGCAGAAGGAACTCGAAGGCTTGAAGCCCACGACATCTCCTTGTGTTGCATAATGGTGAATTGGATCACTCCCGCAATAGGGTTGAAAGCCGCAGTCATTGCACATGGGCATACCCTCGGTCATTGTCTGGTCGAGAGTCTCGATCAGCATTGGCGAAAGCATGACTTCTTCATACGAGTTTTGCGATAGATGACCGAGTCGGAATTTCTGGTCGCCCATTTCCGCCAGCATTCGGGCTTCATCGGAAGCATAAATGCCGCCGTCATAGTTGAAAACGAGACAGCTAATTCCGATGCCGGCAGGCGATTGAAGATCGACGTATCCCGTAGGAAAAGGCGTCAGAATCTTACGCAGAAGCAAAGCTGTGTATTCTTCTCGAAAACTCCGTCCGGCAAGGTTGAGTTCAATGATGTAGGCAAGAGCAGTACGGTAGAACTCCAACCAGCTATCGACACCATAGCGGTCAGCGTGCCCCGTCTTGATGGCGAAACCGTAGGGACTGATCGATCGCAGAAAGATCGAATCAAAGTCCTGACTCACATACTCGTCGATGATCTCGCGGGGATACTGCAAACTCTCTTCGGTGGTGGTCATTAGAGCCGCAACGCGATCGGTACCAAGTCGCTCGCGGATGCGACGAATTCCCTCAGTCACTTTTTCGTAACTGTCAGACCCCGGTCGTGGCCGATTGCGATTGTGCAACTCGCGCGGCCCATCCAAACTCGTGGAAAAGCAAACGTCGTGTTCCTCGCAAAACGCCAGAACTTCGTCGGTCAGGAAGACAAGGTTGGTTGCAATCACAAATTCCAATTTCCGGCCTGCGGTTTGATTCCGTTCCTTTGCTCGCAGCACAACGTGGCGAATCAAATCGAAATTCAACAGCGGCTCGCCCCCCTGGAATTCCACCTTGATCGTGGGCGCAGGACTGTGAAACATGAATTCGACCGCCAGGTCTGCATGTTCCGACCGCATGTCGAACGCGCGCCGATCCGTTGACTGCCGGGATACCTGGCAATAGGGACAACTGTGATCACAGCGCAATGAGACCACAAACAGGAAGAGGGCAGTGAAGTGCGACAACAGTTGCTGCTTCGTCCGATATTTCACCGCCAACAGATCAAGTGCGACCTCTGAATCAGCATCCATCAGGAAATGCCGGGATTTTAACTCGTCGTAAACAGGTAGTTCGGTAGTCAAGCCGTGCTTGATCAATTGCTGCAACGCCGCGCGCTGCAAAACGTAATGCTCGCCCACGAAGTTGGACACGACGTAGCGTTCCGCATCGAGCGCGATGAAACGGAAGGGCAACAAACGATACGGTCCCCCCACGACCGGCGAATAGGATTCCTGGCCGTGGAACCTCGCATTCAAGATGGGCAGGGTTTGAAGCATGAGGAAGGTCGCGCACCACTCGCAGGCGAGCCACTCGTAGGATATCTTCAACTAATTGGGATGTTTTCTATCATCAATGTTCGGGACGTCGGCTCGGCTATGCATCTGGGTCGCTGATCTGCAAGGGATCGAGCAAATAGTCGGCGTCCGTTCCTTCTGGCTCAATCAGTGACGTTGCTGAAAACGCTTCTGCGAGCAACAGATTTCGCACTCCCGCCGTCTCGTCGAGGATCACCTCTCGCAGTTCTTGATCGGTAACCTCGCACTGAATCTCACGCTTCAGGTCCTCAACGTTGATGGCGGCATCCTGACATTCCACAGTCAGGCGTACCTGTCGCTCCCCAACCAGTTGGATATTGATGAGACACCGGCCACTGAATTTGTAGACGGCTTTCTTAATGGCGGTCAAGCGATAAACCGCAGTGTCAAACATGAGGATCGTCTGACGAATTGAACCGCTACTCATAGTTAGACTGCTTCGCAAAAGAATCGACAATACTACAATTCACAGCCAGGATGTAACTCAGTCCTTTGCTTCGCTCAGTACAATTGCAATCTTGTCCGCTCCCATTACTGTGACACGTCGTTCAGCTGCGCTAATATCGACAACTTGATAACCTGCGAACACGTCTCCTTCTCCAACCCGCTTTCGCGTGCCCTCTTTGAGGTCCATGATAGTTGCACGTGGAACACCACTGGTCTCTGTCAGATTATGCACTGTCAAACGCTGCATCGGATCACTGTAATCGATCACCGGCGTGGGATCAGGTCGTGTTACTGTCTTTTCCGCATTTGAAGCATTGGACTTCGACGGACTAGATTTCGTTGTGGATGTAGCTGGTCGCGGACGAGTATTTGTCGAAGATCTCCTCGGAGCTACATACGGAGTCGCACGTCCAACCCCAACACTGCTGGAATAATGCGAACTATGCGAACTGGAACTTCCGGAAACGTGCGAACGATGCGAGCTATGGGACGAATGAGAACGATGTCCCGAAACTGAGATGATCGCAGCTCGGTCGCTCGACTTGAGCACGAGCGGGGCAATCACGGGCCGACCGGTGGACCGTTTATCGGCCTCGATGGAAGCCACTGTCGTCGGATGCAACAGGCGATGTACTGGGTTACTCGCTTCGACGACTGAATACTGGGCAATTAGAGCTGCTGCTGCTGCACCAACCGAACCGATCCTGCGTCTGAGCCTCGAGAGCAAATCTTGATCGTCGGCATGTTCTGGCATCGTGGATTTCCCGACAAAGATTAACCCATCGCTTGTTGGTTTGTCCACATATTCGCGACGTGAACATCAGGGTACCCGGCTGCGCTGACAAATTCAACCAGTGGCAACTGCTGGCTCGACGTTGCCTTGCTGAACGAAAGCCGAAACACGGGGTGTCGGCTGAAGCATCCCTCATTCGTGATAGCACAGATACCAGACATCGTCACGTTGAAAACCTTGTGCCCGCCCGACTCGGGAAGTCTTCGATGTACCGATCACTTCTGCAAAAGGAAGAAGAAGAAGGACATGCACAATGCCTAACGCCCGTCAATGTGTTCTTGATTCGCGACGAGTCGATCTTTCTTGAGACACAGCGAAGACCGAGAGGATGGCGGCTCGAAAAGGAGTGGGCTGGAACGTAACTTCTTTTTTGCCAAGGTGATTCGCAGGGTCTGCGGAACTACGACTCAGCGCGGTGACAAAGGCCACGTGGTTTCGAAAAGCGTGTTTTGGCGAGGTCTCAGAATTTTTTTGGACTTGGATTTAATGCGGCGGGAAGGCTGTTGAGGGGCATTCGGGGGCTAGTAGGGAAAAGTCGTATGATACAATGAGCAGTTGTCCGTTGTCGGTGGCAATCAATCCATGCTTGCTTGGTACCTGAATGAGGGAATCTGTCATGGCTTGAATTGGGCTCCCTTGCTGGCGCGTTTTGAAGTTGCGCTATTTCGGTTTGAATTCCTAGCCCCGGGAGGGGCGATCGAAAATTGCTGTTACGGCCGCTCCTCTGGGGCTTGGAATATCTTTCTTGCCAAGACCTGGGACTTCCGTCCCAGGCTTTACCAAGTCGTCCCTCTGGGACTTGAATCCGTTAAGCAACCTCAAGACTGCCACGTCGGTTCAGAGTGCGGACTTATCTGGTTCAGCCAGTGATCAAACGAACAAAGAAGTCGAAGACGTCGAAAAAATGCGATGCGCGCAGCATGCCGCGCCTTCGGAGAGTGAGTGGAGGATCGAGAGTAAAAAGTAGAGTGCCCGCTCGTTGGCAAATTGAGCCGCCTCTCGTGATGAATCAATCAGATTGACGTGCGAGCAGGGTATCGCTTCCTCTCTCCGTTTTCAAAACCCCCTTGCTTAGAAATGCAAACGCCCATGAGCCAAGTATTTATGGCTCATGGGCAGTCGAAAAAGCGGAGAGGGAGGGATTCGAACCCTCGGTGAGCTTGCACCCACACTAGTTTTCGAGACTAGCACAATCGGCCACTCTGTCACCTCTCCGGCGGCGTGGAGAAGGAGTCTAACAAATCGGTGGCCATTGACAAGGCTTTCACTCAGGCTTGTCCGGCTTTCACTTAGGGTTTCACTCAGAAACTCAGCCCGAAGGCCCTAACCCCGGCAATGCGAACGACATGCCTTATGCTCAATGAAAGCAATCTCTGGCCGCTCCTTTTCGCCCTGATTTGACTACGGAATAATCCGATTATTCTACGGTGACTGCAAATTTGGTGTTTGACGCAGGTTATCCAGACATCTAGACTGGACAACCTGAACGGGGTTGATTGAAAACACCTGTAACGGTTCCCCACTCTAGGGGATATGGGCCAGCCAATTAGGTTTATTCAGCGAGGAAACGCCGTGAATCTGCTCTCAAACCGCCGACCTCAACGATCTCGTGGCTTTACGTTAATTGAGTTGTTGGTCGTTATCGCGATCATTGCGGTCCTCATTGCTTTGCTGCTGCCAGCCGTGCAATCTGCGCGCGAGGCTGCCCGACGTACGCAGTGCAAGAACAATCTGAAGCAAATGGGGCTGGGACTCCATAATTACGAGGCGACGTTTACCGTCTTCCCGCCGTGTGGCTTCTATCCGGTGGGTGGAACTGCGGCCGATACCTATTCAGTGCATGCCCGGATCCTGCCCTACCTGGAGCAGACGAACCTTTACAATCTGGTGGATTTCAATCTGTCGGCCACCGCGCAGCCGACTGTCGTCGCTCAACGGGTGGCCAGTTACATGTGCCCCGATGAGATCAACGACAAACCGCGTGTTTCCGTTCCTGTGCGCTATCCCATGAACTACGCGGCTAACGTCGGAACGTGGTTCGTGTGGGATCCCAACTCTGGTCAAGTCGGGGCTGGTGCGTTGCCTATCAACAAGAGTACCAGGATTTCAGATTTCCTGGATGGAACAACCAACACGGTTGGCATGGCCGAAGTCAAGGCGTTTCAGTCTTACCTGCTGGGAACGGGTAATCCGGCAACATTGGGCGCTCCGGCACCTGTGACCGCTACCGATACGTTGGCCTATGGCGGATCGTTGAAGGCGGCTGTCGGTCATACAGGTTGGACCGAGGGGCAGACTTTCCAGACCGGTTTCACGTTTGTCCATACACCCAATACCCCGGTGATCTACACCGATGCGACGGGGAGCTACGATGTGGATTACGTTTCCAATCGAGACGGATCTTCGGCCACAAAGATGTCCTATGATGCGGTCACGGCTCGCAGCTATCACAGTGGGGGAATCGTGAATGCGTTGATGATGGACGGTTCCGTGCGGAGCTTTACTGAAGAAATGAATCAAGGTGTCTGGCGCGGCGTTGGAACGCGTGCTGGTGGCGAAGCGCTGGGCGAATATTAGTCGCTCTTATCTGTACCTTCTAATCGACTCAAACTCAAGAAGACCGGGGTAGTAACCAGCATCAATAGGAATGCCCACCCCGGCACGCCTGGCAAGATGTTTTGCGGTAGCAGTCCCAATGGTCGATACGGCTTGAGTTGGACGTGAGTTTCCAACAGGCCGTGGTGCTTCTGAGTTGCTCCGGCAAGCTGCCCTTGCGGTGTCAGCAGTTGATGCACGACGGTGCCCGCTTCGCATTTCAGGATGATCGTGGGAGGTGGTTCCTCATCCAGGCAGAACGACCATTCGGCCAGGCCTTGGGGTTGGCCGTTTTTCACACCGGATCGAATCTTCCGAATCCAGCCGCCATCGGAAACCAATTGGCTGTCGGGCAGAACATGGATGACCTTCCCAATCGCTGCTGGCGGGGTCTGGATGCTGAGATCCACGGAATCGCCACGTCGCCACGGCAGGTTGCCCAGCCGATGTTGTCCCCAAGTGGCGACCGCGGCCAGGATCAGAATCGAAATGCCGACTGATAACAGCTCGGCTTGTGACCGCTTCATTCGCACGAGATTTCGGATATGTTGCAAGCGTTGGAAACGTTCGTGGTCATGATTGGTCCGCGCGGCATGAATCAACTTTTGTAGTCGTTTCTGGTCCGCGGTGATTTGCTCCAGGAATTGCCGATCTGTGGTGAATCGCCGTACCACGCATAGCACGATGCCCAGGCAGACTCCGAGGACAAAGATCACCGGGTCTCGCGGATAATCCAGAGTCCAGCCCAAAGCGCCGTCGCCGACTCGCCGACAAATTGTGTCCCAGAATGAGATCATTGTGAAATTGATGCCGATTGAAATACGACTGACGTCCATGTTCCTGGTGCATTGATCAGACCGAGAAAAGTCATGTAGTCCGATCCAATAATTCCAACACGCCGCGATCGGCGTCCACCTGGATCGCTTCACCATTTCGAATGTGACTGGTGATCTCCGGGCACATCACCGACGGTATGGAAAACTGTCTCGCCAATAACGCCACATGAGATAACAAGCCCCCCTGCTCGACCACCAAAGCGACGGCATTCACCAGGAACGGGAGCGAACCAGGTTCGATAGTCGATGCCACGATGACCGCATCCAGCCCCAATTCCGATAAGTCTTGATTCCCGTCCAGCAATCGCACTCGTCCTACAGCCCGTCCGGAAGCGAGCGCTGTTGCCGGGAAGACTCGTCCCGAACCGGAGACGATCGGCGGTCTGCCGAAATCGGCGAGATCCCCAGATGCGTCGATGAAGTGGGGAACATGCAGTTGCTGGCATGTCCGGTGCGTATCACGTCGCGGCGGAATCATGATGTCGAATCGATAATCCGCAACCATCAGTTTGAATTCCGCCGCCGATTGGAAATGCAATTCATCCGTTAAGCCCCAACGCTGCGACAATTCCGTAATGACGTTTCGCAACAGTTCATACGTTCGTAACCACTCGTGCTTGCCGATCTCACGATAGGGCAGTAGCGTCAGAGCCTGTTTGAGTAACGGCAGCAATTCGCGATGCAAGCAACCCGCACCATGGGATTCGAGAGTCGTGCGCAAGTGTGCTGCGGGTGGGGCATCAGTTGTCTCTGCGATGTGCGAATGTACGGCGGCCATCGCCGATGCGGCAGCGATTAGAGTTTCGGGACATTCACGCCAACGGGGGGCCGACAAATCCATTTCATTTGGTCCCCGATGTCCAAATTCGTGAAGGAAGGCTGCAAGTGACTCGGTTCCCTGCGAAATGCCGATGAGCATTTCCCGCTCCCGGACGGCGACCGGATTGGCAATCTGTCGCAACCATCGATTCATGACATCCCGGCACTCAGTGTCTCCTAGGATGGGTCGCAGTTGTTGTTCCAGCGCGCCCCATGCTGCGGCGCCCAGGGTACCCGGTAATAACGTCTGCGGAGCAAGTTCATCGAAGGCCAAAGCCCGCCGTCGCTCGAATGCGGCTGCAAGTTGAGGGATCGTCAATGTTGCGAGATTAATCCGGCGCTCTTGCTCGACGTGATCGCGCAGCCTAGGCATGACTTCCGTATCGAACTCAACGGCGGCCCTTTCCAGCACAGTGGGATCCGAAGCTTGGAATTCACGTGACTTGAAGTCGCGGC